>Ga0207072_1027_pt1 | contig 47889 bp, 42 predicted proteins | sample Alteio_BWMinHeat_68_FD_153570 | JGI IMG/M metagenome (GOLD analysis project Ga0207072, IMG submission 153570) | Enriched cells from forest soil in Barre Woods Harvard Forest LTER site, Petersham, Massachusetts, United States -... | ecosystem: Environmental > Terrestrial > Soil > Temperate forest >... | reverse complement strand
ATCTACCCAATTTTATTACTTTTAAAAATTCTTATTGTCAAAAATCTAAGATCAGATCATGAGTGAAATCAAGAGTTCTTTATGGCTAGGGGGCACGCCACCTGGCATATGAACCGTAAAAAAAAATTCCATCTGTAAGGAGGAATCATGAAAAAGCTTCTTCTGTTAGGTGCCGTGCTTTGTGGTTTTCTCATCACACAGAATGCTTATTCTCAAGACACTTCTAGAAACTATGTCAATCGGCCACAAAACACCAATTGGCAATATGATGGTCGCTATGACGGACCTGTTGCTGGTGATAACCAGTGTTGTCCTGAGGATCATGCAGTGCCTGATCAACCTTTAAACGACTGCTACTGCCTCTATGTACACTACGAGCCATGCTATTATCAAACATGCCGTTGTGTAGAGGAAAAAATCCCCTGCAAGAAAAAATGCTGGAGAAAAGTACCTAGATACTACGAATGCCAACGCTGCAAAATGGTTCCTCAGTATTACAATGAGTGCGTTTGCAAATACGAAAACGAATGCTATGAAGTGGATGATTGCAAGTGCTGCTATAAAAATGTTTATGACACACACTGCAAATACACTCCAAAGTACTACTGGAAGCATTCATGTGGTGACAACCCATGTGCTCAAGCTCAACAAAGCTGCCCAGCTGGGTACTAATCATTTTAGAAAGCAGGCAGATCAAACTCTGCTTGCTTTCTTTTCAGAGTTAATGTCTTCACAGGTTCAAAACTCTTGCGATGATGTGGACTGGGCCCATGTGATTTAAGTGCTTTCAAATGTTCTGGTGTTCCATATCCTTTATGCTTCCCAAAACCATAGTGCGGCCACTCTTTATCTAACTCAACCATGAGTCTGTCTCGATACTCTTTGGCTATAATGGAAGCTGCGGCAATGCTATAGGATGAAGCATCTCCTTGCACAACAGCTGAAGAGGGAAACGTGGTTTCAGGTAAGGCTGTACCATCCACTAAAAGATAATGAGGGGTTATTTTAAGGGACAAAACGGCTTGTCGCATTGCCCAGAGGGTTGCTTGATAGATGTTAATCTTATCTATCTGCTCTACCGTAGCTACACCGACTCCAAAATGGACTTCAGTATGGCTAACAATCTGTTCATAAAGCTCTGCGCGCCGATCTGGTGTGAGCTGTTTGCTGTCATTGACGCCAAAAAACCAGATTCCATCGGGAATGTAGCATGCTGCTGCAACGACGGGGCCTGCTAAGGGGCCTCGTCCTGCTTCATCCACTCCTACAATGTAGCTATATCCTTGCCTTCGAAGCTCTTTTTCTAGTGAGCAGAGCGCATCCAAACGCTTCTGCTCAGTATGTTTAGCCATTATCGGGAGCTTGAGATTCGGGTACTTGTGTTGGCTCTTGGTCTGGTATGCTTGCTTCCAAGGCTGCGCGTGCTTTGGAGGTGTGCTTACGTCTGACGCGTGACTTCTTACCGGATGTTCCGATGAGGTAGTTGAGCTTAGCGCGTCGTACATGTCCTTCTGAGAGTCTCTCGATCTTGGAGATGCGAGGGCTATGTAAGAAAAAGACGCGCTTGATGCTTCCGCCAAAGGCAACGCGGTAGAGAGTAATGGTTTCGGAAAGTCCGGAACCTTTACGTGCGATGACCGTGCCGATAAATTGCTGTAGACGCTCTTTATTTCCTTCAATAATGCGGCTATAGATCTTAATGCTGTCGCCGACTTTGAAAGGGGGGATATCTTTCTTTAGCTGTTTTTGTTCCAGCTCGAGGATTAGAGTTGGTTTGCTCATAATCTAATGTTCTCCACATATCACTGTTTAAGCAAATCGGGCCGTGCTTTGCGGGTTTTTTCTAAAGCAGCAGTCCGACGCCATTGGGCGATCTGTTGATGATCGCCGTTGAGTAAAACTTGGGGCACCTCGCGTCCTTGGACGCTTCGAGGGTGGGTATAATGGGGCCAGTCTAGGATCCCTCCCTCAAAAGAGTCTTGTTGCGCGGCTTCATCATGGCCGAGAACTCCGGGCACGAAGCGTGCGACTGCATCGACGAGGACGCTGGCGGGTAAACATCCGTTGGTGAGGACGTAGTCGCCGATGCTGATCTCTTCGACTTGGAGTATCTCGAGGGCTCTTTCATCAATGCCTTCGTAGTGACCGCAAAGGAGGACTAGGTGCTGCTCTCGGGCAAGGTTTTTGCACAGAGGGGCGTTAAGAGTCTTTCCTTGCGGCGAGAGGTAGACGACCCTTGCTTGGGGTGTCGCTACGCTCTGTACAGCCTTTATTACAGGCTCAGCCATCATGACCATTCCGGGTCCGCCGCCAAAGGGCCTGTCATCTACGCGGTTGTGTTTGTTATCGGCAAAAGTTCGTATGTCAGTATGGCGGATGGTGATTAGGCCATTGCGCCTTGCGCGTCCTACGATGCTGATATCAAATATTCCGCTAAAATAATCCGGAAAAAGGGACAAGATGTCAATAAGCAACTATCGTTCCGCGCTATTTTGTTGCAGTCTTGGCAGCACGGCGTCGGCGTTCGCGTCTTTTAGCGGTTTGGCTGATGCGGTGTGCTTGGACTTTTGCGTGGTAGTGTCGTAGTACTTCGGGGGCGCCACGAGCGACTAGCGCTTCGACTCTGTCGGATATCTGAGCGCCTTGATCAAGCCAGTGCTGGATGCGGTCGGGCTTGATTGAGTAGCTGAGTTCTTCAGTATCTGCGTGGGGGTTATACCATCCGAGAGATTCTACGTATTTTCCGTCACGAGCTTGACGTTCGTCGATCACGACTATTCTAAAGGCGTGAGCATTGGTGCGGCCTTGTTGGCGCATCCTTATAATTAGTGCCATAAGGGGGATCCTCCCATCATCTTTTGCAACTGTTTTAAATTTGGCATATTCTTAAAAAATTGCTTTGCTTGTTTGAATGATTTGACTAGTTTGTTAACGGCTTCGAGGCTATTTCCGCTTCCTTGAGCGACTCTACGCCGGCGGGAAGGGGATAATTCGGTTTTTTCAGATCTTTCATCTGGAGTCATGGACTGGATGATTGCTTCAACTTTAAAAAATTCTTTGTCATCGATATCGATATCGGAGAGCCCTTTCATGCCTGGTAGCATACCTAAAAGGCTTTTGAGCGATCCCATTTTTTTGACAGTCTGGATTTGAGAGAGGTAGTCTTCGTAGGTGAAGGAGGCCGATCGGATTTTTTTCTCGAGTTTTTTGGCTTCGTCTTCGTCGATGTGTTCTTGCGCTTTTTTGACTAGGTTGATGGTATCGCCCATGCCGAGGATACGGTCGGCCATGGAGCGCGGGTTGAAGATTTGGATGTCATCGATTTTTTCACCGATGCCTTCAAAGAGAAGAGGCTTTCCGGTGATGTGACGGATAGAGATGGCAGCGCCGCCACGCGTGTTGCCATCTAGCATGGTGAGGATGGAGCCCGTGATGGGTACTTTTGCGTTAAATTGAGCGGCGACATTAGGGGCTTCTTGGCCGGTGCCGGCGTTGGCGACGAATAGGACGTGGTGTGGGGAGAGGAGAGTGTGGAGTTGAGCGAGTTCTTCCATCATCGCTTCGTCGACGTGTAGACGGCCGGCAGTGTCGACGATTAGGAGGTCATATTCTTCTTTTTTAGCATATTCTAGAGCTTGTTTAGCGACTTTGAGAGGATTTTTCTCCCCTTCCATCGTGAAGACAGGGACTTTTATTGATTCGCCAAGGATTTGCAGCTGAGTGATGGCAGCAGGACGTTGTAGGTCGCAGGCGACGAGGAGTGGTTTTCGAGCTGCATTTGTTTTCGTAAAGTAGCGGGCTAGTTTAGCGCATTGGGTTGTTTTCCCAGAGCCTTGTAGGCCGCACATCATGATGATGGTTGGTTTTTGAGAAAGGTCTAGGGGTGCTTCAGCTCCGCCCATCAGTTCGACAAGTTCATCGTGGACTAATTTGATGAATTGTTGCCCTGGGGTGACTGATTTGAGGACTTTGTCACCTAGCGCTTTCTGTTTGATCTGTTTGACGAGATCTTTGACAACGCCATAGTTGACATCAGCTTCCAGCAGAGCGAGACGGACTTCGCTGGCAGCTTCGGCGATATTCTCTTCGGTTAACTTATGTTTTCCGGAGAGACGCGCGAGCAGTCCTTGCATTTTGTCGGTTAAAGCACCTAACATATTTCTCTACTTAATTACTTCATTAATGCAAATACAATACAAAATAGTTCATTCCTTGACAAGGGAAATATAGCGGTCGAATCCTGCTAAATCCCTTTCAAAATAACATTCTATCCATCCTTTCTTATCGAAGAGCTGGATAATGCTATGGCCTTGGTGGGCGCCGATTTCGAACCAGGCTTTACCGTTGGGGGGCATATGGTGAGAAAGTTCGTGAGCTAAACGCCGATAGAAAAGCAGACCATCTTTTCCCCCGTCGAGAGCGCAGAGAGGTTCGTAGTCGACGACTTCTTTTTGCAATTGGGGGATTTCATCTGTGGTAGCGTAGGGAGGATTGCAGACGCAGTAGTCAAAAAACATTCCTTTGAAAGGCGCGAGAAGGTCACCTGTGAAGAATTCGATGTCGACTTCGTTAATCCTGGCATTATGTTTAGCAAGAGCAATTGCGTCGAGACTAAAGTCAGAGGCGAGTACACGCAGTTCAGGATGCGCTTTTTTGAGGGCGATGCCGATGCATCCAGACCCGCAGCAGAGGTCGAGAAGCACTTTTTTGCTCTCAATTTGCTTCGAAACACGATCGACAAGCCATTCTGTTTCGGGCCGAGGTATTAAGACGCGCTTATCTACATTGATGGTACAGTTATAAAAAGGGACAGAGCCTAAAATATACTGTAGAGGTTCCCTTTGACCACGACGAGCGATTAGGGCACGCATTTGAGAGAGTTCGTCTTCTTGTAGAGGCCGTTCATGCTCGAGGTAAAGTTGAAGCCTGGGGAGGTTGAGAAGATGGCAGAGGAGCTCTTCAGAGTCGCGTCGAGCGCGTTCTATCCCCTTCTCCGTTAGGTACTTAGTGGAAAGCTGTAGCGTTTCAATGATGGTTAGCATGAGACAGCGTAAAGAAAAAATGAAACGCAAAGACGCAAAGGCGCAAAGGAGCAAAGAAAAAAATTTATTCTGCACTTCTGCGCTTCTTTGCGCCTTTGCGCCTTTGCGTTTAATATTGGATTTTGCATGATTAATCTTCTTCCTCTTCGCCGTGCAGTCGCTGTTGGTAGAAGAAGGTCACAAGGGAATTGATTAGATCTTGCAGATCCCCTTCCATGGTGCGATCCAGGTTATAGCGAGTGTAGTTAATGCGATGGTCGGTGATCCGGTTTTGCGAGAAGTTATAGGTACGAATCCGCTCCGATCGATCGCCCGTTCCTACCTGCTTGGAGCGGCTGCTGGCGATCTCTTCCATTTGGCGTTCCATCTCCTTCTCAGAGATTTTGGCCTTTAGGAGCCGCATGGCTTTATCTTTATTCTTGTGCTGGCTCCGCTCTTCTTGAGAGTAGACCACTATGCCTGTAGGAAGATGCGTAATTCTGACTGCGCTATCTGTGGTATTGACATGCTGGCCACCGGCACCAGAGGAGCGGTAGGTATCGATGCGCAGCTCTTTTTCATCGATTTTTACATCGCTCTGCTCATCAGGTTCAATGAGTACTGCGACGGTAATTGCAGAGGTGTGTACACGCCCTTGCGCTTCGGTATCGGGCACTCTTTGAACACGGTGTGCCCCGCCTTCATAACGCAAGAAACGGTAGGCGTTCTGTCCTGAGATAACCATGACATATTCTTTGAAGCCGCCGACTTCGGAGGGAGCGCAGGAGAGAAGTTCATATTTCCAACCAATGCGATCCGCAAACATTTTGTACATGCGTACGCAGTCGCCCACAAAGAGCGCTGCTTCATCGCCACCCGTGCCAGCGCGCAGTTCTAAGATGGTATTACGATGATCATTAGGATCTGGAGGAACGATAAGAGTTTCTAATTCTTGTTCTAGACGCGGAACTTTCTCATTGAGAGAGTTAATATCTTCCTGCAAAACTGCTAAGAACGCAGGGTCGGTTTCGTCTTTTAACAATTGGTTATTGTCGTTGAGCTGTTGGCGTGCTTTGGAGAGCCTCTCCCATGCATGAAGGACATCAGAGAGGTACGAATGCTCTTGGGATAGCTGACGAAATACGGCTTGGTTTTGAACAGTTTCAGGATTTCCAAGCAGATCTTCGACCTCACCCAGACGCACCCGCAAACGTTCGATTTTTTTCTCTATCATTGCGGGGAGCGGGGTTGAGTTTTAAGCGTCTTTCTCGGAGGGTTTTTGTCTCTTTTCTACAGCTTCAGCATAGCGGCGTTGGAACTTCTTCACACGGCCTTCGGCGTCTACAAAGCGGTTGCGATCGCCAGTGAATAGGGGATGAGAGTCGGAGGAGATAGAGATGCGCACCATGGGGTACGTCTTTCCTTCGAATTCCATTGTTTCGTCGCTCGACATAGCAGCACCGCAAACAAATTTTCGATTTGTGGTCGAATCTACAAAGAGAATCGGCTGGTACTTAGGATGTTTGTCTTTTTTCATAGTTCACCAAAATTTTGGCAAGGTTTTAAGATAATGTATGAACATTATCAAAGAGCTGGATTTATTTCAAGCTCTTCTACTAGAGTAGAATGACAATGTCAGAACATTTTCAATTTATAGTCATAGGTGGAGGGGCAGCAGGATTTTTTGCAGCTGTAACTGCGGCTGCGAATAATCCTAAGGCAAAGGTTTTGCTTCTCGAGAAGTCGGCGGTCCCTTTGGCAAAGGTACGCGTGTCGGGTGGAGGCAGATGTAATGTCACGCATGCTTGCTTTGATGCCAGACAATTGGCACAAAACTATCCTAGAGGACATAAGGAGTTGATTGGACCATTTACACGGTTTCAGCCCCGTGATACGATAGAGTGGTTTTCTTCAAGAGGTGTCCAACTTAAGGTTGAGGGTGATGGAAGGATGTTTCCAGTGACCGACTCGTCCCAAACCATTATAGATTGCTTGATTAGAGAGGCAGGGAAGTTGAAGGTAGAGGTACGTTACAGGCAGACCATTCAACAAATTAAAAATTTAAATTCACATTTTATTTTAACTAATACGACTGGAGAAGAGTTTTCGTGCGATGCCCTTTTACTAGCTACTGGAAGTAGTCCACAAGGCCATCAATTTGCGAAAGCATTTGGCCACACTATCCAAGAGCCAGTGCCTTCCCTTTTTACATTTAATGTCCCCAGTTCACCTTTGCTTGAATTGTCTGGTATTTCTGTCAAATCCGCAACCGTTTCGATTGTGGACTCCCCTTTTAAGCAGACTGGACCGTTGCTTTTGACTCATTGGGGATTTAGTGGACCAGGGGTTCTTAAGTTATCCGCCTGGGCAGCCCGCCTGTTGCATGAGAGGAATTACAAGACAGAGATAGAGATCGATTGGCTTCCTGAGATGAGTTATCAGGAGGTCCAAAAACTTACGCAGAATCCTGTTGAAATCCCTAAAAATTTATGGAAAAGATTGAAGGATCAGCAAGAAAATTTAAAGAAATGTGTTTACAAAGTAGATGGAAAGACCACTTACAAAGAAGAATTTGTAACTTGTGGAGGAGTTACTCTGCGCGAAATTAATTTCAAAACAATGGAAAGCCGCCTATGCCCCCGACTCTACTTTGCAGGCGAAGTCCTAGATATCGATGCCATTACCGGAGGCTTTAACTTCCAAAATGCTTGGACAACCGGCTGGATTGTCGGTACATCTCTACCGGGTTAACGGTGAGTGTTTTATAACAAGCATTGCTTTTTGCACTAATGGGTGTTTCGCTTCTAATTCACAGTAGGTATTTTGTACTTTGTTAACTATAAATCGAGTTAAGTAAAGACTTTCAATTGAATTTTCATTTTTATTTAGAATCGATAACCAGTGGCTAGTCAGTTTCACTGCATAATCTTTGTCTTTGAAAATTTCAGAGAAAATGTGAAAACTATTAGCATTTAAATTATATAAAATATCTATAGCTTTAGTGGCTAATTGTTCAGGAATGAATCCCATTAAAATGATCGTTTCTTCTAGGTCCGGCCAATTAACTCGAATCATTGAATGAAACAAGGCATCAATCATTTTTTCTCTGTGCATTGCAGGTATGTAGTATATTCCATGAATGACTTTGAAAGCAGATTTATGGGAAATAGGAGCTATTAATTGAGCTATTTTTTTTATATCTTCAAGTTTTATTTTTGAGTGCTTCTCATTGATAATCAAAGCTTCTAGAACACTTTGACGATCAACAGGATTTAGAAACCCACGAGTTAGAATCTGAACTTTTTCTATAATTTCCGGCCATTCTTGATGCGGCATGTCTTCTAATATAGAGATCCACCTTAGTGTAATAAAAAGAGGCTCACTATCCTGAAGATAATTTAAATTTTGTGTTAGTGGTGCGATTAAAGCAGAGTATTTATTAAAATTGACTTTACTTTCAGTTGACAATTGCGCGAATTTAGATAAAAGAGAAATTTTCATATGTTTAGTTACATGAATTTCATCAACACTATTGACGAGAGGTGCTGCATTTTCTAGACCTTCTGGCTTGTCTTTATAGATCTTCCAAAGTTCTTCTAAAAGGGGTCCAAAAGTATAAAGAGATGTCTTTGGAGTCATGAATTTTTCCGCTATGGAAAGAAACGCTTCCCACTGTTCATAAGGAACTTGAGCCATCACCTTCAAGATTTTTTCAAGGTCGCTATTTTGTCCTCCCATCTTAAAGGGCAAAAATTTGAGTAGTTCTAATTTATCTAATTGTTCGTTAGACAGTTGTACACACTGGTGGATAAAGCTAGAAATAATCTCTGCATTATTTAAACCTTGAATACAGGGTAAGATCTTTTTTAATTCTTCTTTTTTAGAAGAATTTAAATAATAATTCACTTGTTTTAGAATGCTCATCCGTCCGCTCAACGTATCAATTTGGCTAAAGAAGGGAGCTGCTTGAGCAATCCTTTCCTGCCATTCTAATTCTCCGAGGTCTTTAAAAAATTTAATTGTGTCCTTGACGCCAGCTACATCGATTTGACACTCTTTATGGAGAGCTTCAAGTTTTGCAAAAGAAAAGAATTTATCATCCAAAATCGCACTTATACTTTCAACTCGATCCTTGGTAGTTTTTATTCTTTCAATGAATGTCTTCACATCAACTAGCGGAGAAAAAGCTTTGTTTTCATATTGGTAAAAGCGATGACTAATGGCATCAGGATATTGAGAATTTTCGCTGTTATCGCTTCCTTTTAGATAGGGCATTATTAGTGGTAAAGTAGCTTTTAAAGAAGAACTAAGATTCTTGTACTCACTCAAGACTTGTAGAGTTATTTTCGGCTTACTCTTCACTACTAATGGATAGATATCTTCTATGGAGTTTAATTCCTTATACTCTAAAAGATTCAATGCAATATTCAATTTATCATTTGTAAGACAGCTAGCTTCAATAAGATTTGGCAATATCTTTATAATATCGGCTCTTTTCCTATCGATGAGTATGCAGTTTAAAGAGTTGAGAACAGCTTCTCTACATTCAGTTTCCACATTGCTAAGGAAAACCTTAATACCTTCGATAGTTTCAGGCTCGCTATTATTAGTTAAGAGTTTAATAAATAACACTCTTTCTTGAGGAGTAAAGCTATTTTCTCCTTCGATAGCTGACATTGTTTGCGAAAATTCATTCACAGCATGTTTTACTACTAAAGATTGAAGCAGATTAAGATTTTCGAGTTTTGGAGAATTAGATTGAGAGAAAATGGTTTGCTTAATAAAAAGATTGATCTTTTGTTGCGATTCGGTTTTTTCAAGAAGCTTTTCACCTCTTTCCAAGATAGTTTCTAGAATAACTTTGTCTTTGAATAGGCATCTTTGAGTGCGTATAGAAATATAAGCTCGAATGCACAGCTGAGCAACGAAATTGATAAAACCCTCAAGGACGCCAGTACTTTCAAGTCTTTTTTCAGGAATCATACTAATGAGATGATCTTCTGTGAGGTCGGTCTTAAATTTATTAATTATTTGGCTTAGGTAACTCATCATTGTTCTCCAGAGAAATTTTACAAAAGTATACCATAAACTCCATAAATAGTCAAATATTAATTAATAAATAAAATTTTAGATACATAGACAATTAATTTTTAATAGATTTATCATTAAAAAAGGAGAACTCTATGCAAAATTCCAGTTTTAATTTCGCTTCTTTTAATATGGGTGGTAGCTTAGATGACTATAAATCTATAGTTGATCCCCAAAGTAAACAGAGTGATGATGAATTACATGAAAAGCGCATAAATAATGAAAAAGAGATAGGCAATATATTTAATCAAACTGTAGATGTTGCTTGTTTCCAAGAAGCAAATGTTGATCGTGAATTGTTTAAACAAATGCCAGAATTTACTATGGTTAAAGGCAAAAAGAGCAATGTAATTGTTTATAATAAAGCTAAGTTCGAAGAGATTAAACAGATCACCGATATAGGCGGTTCATTGGTAGTTATATTAAAAGAAAAGGCATCAGGTAAGAAGTTTGCCTTTGTTTCGGTATGGGCTGCGGGTTTTGCTATTTTATCTAAAGATAAAGATCAAGTAGCAAGAGTACAATTTAATAAAAAAATTGACGAAAATGTGCCCAATTTATTCCGAGGAATACCAATGGAAGAGGAAGAAAAAGAGGCATTAAAATCAAAAATTTTAAACCATGCTAAAGGGAACGAAAATATTGATGAAAGCTCACTTAATAGAATAAAAGAACTATTAAACAATGATCAAAAAAAATTAGATATTTTAAAGACCCTATTAAAACCGTTTGATGAATTAGATCCTTCAGAAAAAAAGCTTTATTACAACATAGCTTTAAATGATGCGCAAGGTGGCGCAGAGTCTGGAAACCAGGAAGTTGAAAATTTAGCAAAAAGGCTTAAAACCATTGAGAAAGAATGCGATTGTGTCCTCATAGGTGGTGACTTTAATGCAATGGAGGATAGAAATAATGCAGAAAGGTTGCAAATCCTTGAGAAAGAGGGGTATGTAAAATGCAAAAGTGCTGCTCCTACTGCAAATGTTTCCGCTGGAACGGTTGCCGCCACCTACACTGGCCCAGAGACTCGTGAATTAGATTATTTTTATGTAAAAGTTCCTAAAAAAGAAAAAGGCCTTTTAAATCGATTTCGATCATTGTCAAAGAGTTTAACTACTCAGAGTCAAGATTTGAATAAAATTGATCCGAAGAGAGAACTTTTTACACCAGGCATACGGGATCCTGACAAAAATATCTCCGATCATCGACCCATTTATATGCGTGTTGATATCAGTCGCGGAAAGAATCTAGCTGACTATGTGAAAGATATGAAGAATGCTCCCGCTAAACTAGCCAATTTATTTAGATCAAAAAACAAAAGTTCTTAATTATCGCTAATCGCCCTGTTGAGGCTTATCAGGAACGTCAATCATTTTCGAATCCATCAGATAGAGATCCTTCAAGTTCACTACGTTCTTTAAGTTCTTGGTTCCATGCCTTTCTGTTACTGCGTAACTTTACGTAAGAAGCATTAAATAAACGCATTCTTTCTCTAAAACGATATGATTCAAGAGCTTCTTCAATAATTTGAATTTTCGTTTTTTTAGTCTTGATGAGTTCCTGCATTATTTTTTACTTTAAGAAGATTTATTTACTTGAATAACGCCTACGATGGGTACAAGGCGTAAAGGGACAGTTTCGTAATGGAAATCGGGAGCGAGCTTTTTAAGCAGGCTATAAATATTGAGTTGAAGGAGTTCAAGGGTGGATAATTCAACGATGGGACCTATGGATTTCCCAAGGTAACGAGAACCATTATGCTCAATATCTTGAAGGTAGGCATCATCATTGCGAACATATAATTCAAATATGCGCTTATCTAAGCCTTCAAGTATTTCCCGATAAGCTTGTGTTACCGGAAAACCATAAAAAAGTTCTACCTCAAAATAGTGCATTAATTCTCATGTTCTGCTTGTTGATTTATTTGATGAATTCTGTCCTGAGAGCGGTTCTGGGCACTAATGAAAGTCATCATATCGTTTTCCATCATCATCTTATATAGCTGTGGATATTTTTTTTGCAAATCGGCCATGGAATTAAAGGTTGTTTTGGCATTGACCGTACCCGTTGGCTTTCCGGTAGCTGCTGCTGCGGCTGCTGGAGCTGCTGTGCTAGGAGCTGCGGATTGAACGGATTGGCTGCTAGAGGAACCTTGATCTGACATCTAAATACCTCCTGTATTACTAACTTTATTATAACAGTAATAAAATTATTATTATACAATTACTATTAATAATAAAATTATTAATTAAAAAATTTCTTTTGGCGAAAAATTACCTAGGGAGGTACAATTCGCCCACCTTGAAAGCAAAAGTGCCAAAGATTATTCAAGAAAGAAGGACTGAACAATGAGCGGTGAAATACAGATTATTTTATGGGCCATGGGCGGTGGATTTTCCATAATTATTATATTAATGTGTTTAATGATAAGAGATATTAGAAAAAGAACTAAATTATCTGAAAAGGAATTATTGGAAGACAGATTATCAAATATGGAGCGTCAAATTTCAGATATGCAACATCAAATTCGGCGTCATTAACTAAATAATTTAATGACGGTAGGACTCTCTATTGAGTTCGTGAATACGTTTGTGGAAGTTATTCTGCTTTTGGATAAAGGCCATCATGCTGTTATCCATCATCATTTTGTAGAGTTGAGGGTATTTTTCTTGGAGTTCGTTCATGGAGCTAAAGGCGGTTTGGGGCTTTCCAGCGGGAGAAGCGGGGTTTTCGCCTTCTGCGACTGCGACGGGTGGAGCATTATCAACGGGCACTGCTGGTGCTTGGTGTGCTTGATCGCTCATTTGAATACCTCTATTAAATAATTATATGTTAATTATATCATAATCGAACCCATTTTTGTAAAGTATTTTTGAAAAATGTGCATTATTTATTACTTTTTTCTTTAAACGTAGTTCTTTGGCGCGTTCTATTTGTAAATCTCTGGGATAGTATTTGTCTAAGAAATGCTCGGCTGTGGAGCGGTCAATTCCCTGGGCGATGAGCTTGTGTTTTATCCAATGGGGACCTCGGCAGCGGGCGGCTTCTCTTTCGATGAGACGCTTGGCGAATTCAGCGTCGTTGAGATAGCCGGATTGGGTAAATTCTTTTAGAATCTGGTCTGTAACTTCATCGGAGATGTTTTTCTTAAGAATGGCTTCGCGCATTCTTCCGCTGCTCTGGCTACGCATAGCAATGCGCCGCAGGGCATATTTTTTGGCATTAGTGTATTCTTCTTCATTCATTTAGGGATGATGACTTTTTTGACTTGGCGGTTGGCGATACGGATGCCTTTAGCGGTGACGCCTTTGACAAGGACGGAGCTAAATTTAAAGGTGACTTGGCCGACTTTTTGTCGAACGATGGGAACGAAGAGGATGTCAAGTGGTGCATCGCTATCTGTGGTGAAATGGAGGAGTTCTATGCCTTCTTCGAGGTAATTATAAATTTTATCGAGCATGAATTGAGAGACTATAAACCGTTTAGCAAATCCGAACCGGCTTTTGGGTTCGCGATAAAGGACATTGAAGACTGTCTGTTTATCGGCGACGCCGATGTAGACAGCTTGACGTCCGTCTTGATGGAGGTACTGTTTTTCGGGTAGGTTGATGACTTGATAGGTTCCGTCTTTGAAGATGCAAAGGATTTTGTCAAAATTGGTGCATTCGATCAGTTGGCCGGAGGTAACTTTGGTGCCTACAAATCCTGTTTCGGGGTCAAAATGGACTTTGACAGCTTGTTTTTCGACGGCTTTTTTGTCGATGACTTCGAGCGATTGGATTTTTGTGCGCCGTGGGTAGTTGTCTCCATATTTTGTGATGAGGCCTTGTAGGTAGTCTATGGAATAGCGTACGACATCTTTGAGATATTTTTGGACTTTGGCAAGTTGTTTTTGGAGAGCTTTAATATCGTCTTGCGTCTGGGCGCTGTCATAGCGTGAGATACGGCGGATAGGGATGCTGAGTAATTTTTCGCGGTCTTCATGCTCAGGGGTGCGCGAAAGCAGGTGATGGAAGGGTTTAAGAGCTTTTTCGAGAGCCTCATGAATGGCTTCTAGAGTGGCTTTTTCTTCGATGTGCTTGTAGAGACGCTCTTCGATAAAAATCTGTTCAAGGGTTTTTTGGAAGATTTTCTCGATGATGTGGTCGCGTTCGATTTCGAGTTCTTTTTTGAGGTACTGTTGGAGCTGCTGAGTGTTGAATTCAAGAATTTCGTTAACATTCATTTCACAGGGGAGAGCTTCTTTAATCAAAAGCATCTGAGGATGGAGGGTGACTTCGCACTCTGTGAAGTGGTAAAGGGCTTCTAGAACATCGTCTGCATAGTGCCCTCGAGGCAGCTTGAGCTCTATTTCTACTTTTTCTGCCGTATAATCGTTGATGGCTTCTAACTTGATTTTGCCTTTTTTGGCAGCTTCGTCGATAGAGCGGATGAGTGATTCGGTGGTGGTTCCATAGCAGATGTCAGAAATGACGATTGTTTTGGGGTCTTTGACTTCTAGGCCTACACGTAGACGGACTTTTCCTTTTCCTTTGTCGTAGTTGGAGGCATCCATGACACCTCCTGTGGGAAAATCTGGAAGAAGCTGGAATGGACGGCCTTCTAGATGAGCGATTTGGGCTTGGAGAAGCTCGACAAAATTGTGAGGAAGGATCTGTGTGGTCATGCCTACAGCGATACCTTCTGCCCCTTGCATAAGTAGAAGGGGTATTTTGGAGGGGAGAGCTACAGGTTCTTGATGCCGACTATCGTAAGAGGCGACTGTGGTTGTTAAGTCGGGGTTGAATAACGTTTCGACAGCAAGAGGAGCTAGGCGCGTTTCGATGTAGCGGGCGGCGGCGGCGGCATCTCCAGTGAAAATATTGCCGAAGTTTCCTTGTTGATCTAGCAAATAGCCTTTGTTGGATAGGTTGACGAGGGCTTCATAGATGGCTGCATCACCATGAGGGTGATAGGCCATGGTTTGGCCGACGACATTGGCGACTTTGTGGAGCTTTCCATCGTGCATGGTCATGAGTGTGTGCAGAATGCGCCTTTGGACAGGTTTTAGACCATCTTCGATGCGTGGTACGGCTCTTTCGAGGATAACGTAGGACGCATACTTGAGATAGTGGCGCTTCATTAACTGCTTTACATCTTCTATCATCTAGAGCTCTTCTTCGCTGATTAGGTTTTCCATGATAAATTGTCTACGTTGGGGCGTGTTTTTTCCCATGTAGAATTGCAGGGTGCTTTTAATATCACTTAAGTGATTGATAGTCACTGAGATAAGTCGAATTTCTTCACCAATAAACTTTTTGAATTCCTGTGGTGATATCTCACCCAACCCCTTAAAGCGCGTGATTTCCACACCCTTTTTGAGTTGCTTAACAGCTTTTTCACGCTCATCTTCTGAATAGCAGTAGAGGGTCTTTTCTTTATTACGTACTTTGAATAAAGGCGTTTCAAGCACATAGAGATGCCCATTTAAGACTAGCCCTTCAAAATAGGTTAAGAAAAAGGTAATGAGCAGATTGCGGATATGCATGCCGTCCACATCGGCGTCAGTGGCTAGAATCACTTTGTTATAGCGCAGGTTTGAGATATCTTCTTCGATGTTAAGAGCGCTCATCAGGTTATACATCTCTTCATTTTTGTAGAGCTGGTCAATCTTCATTCCAAACACGTTGAGAGGCTTACCACGCAGTGCAAAAACAGCCTGAGTTAGCGGATCACGTGAAGCGACGACAGAGGCGCTGGCGCTATCACCTTCTGTGAGAAAGATCATGGTCTCTTCACCATGCTCAGAGGTATCTCCCAGGTGATATTTGCTATCACGCAGTTTAGGAATCTTAAATGAAATTTTTTTCTGCTTTTCTTTGGCCTCTTTTTTAACAGCGGCTAACTCTTTTCTGAGCTGTTCGTTGAAGGTGATCCGTTCGATGAGCCTTTTAGCAATAGTAGGGTGTTTGTAGAGAATGTCACAAACAGCGGTCTTTATCTCTTGCACCAGGGGGACTCGCAGCTCGGTATTACCTAGTTTGTTTTTTGTTTGCGACTCGAAGACAGGATCTTTGACTTTGACAAGGATAGTGCCTACAATACCTTCACGCAGGTCTACCCCTTGAAAGTTTTTTTGCGAATATTCGTTTACGCCTTTAAGGAGACCCTCTCTAAATGCTGAGAGATGTGTGCCCCCATCTGATGTATACTGACCATTGACAAAAGAGTAATAGCTTTCTCCATAGCTCTGAGTATGCAAAAAGGCAAACTCTAGAGTCTTACCGCGGTAATGTATCGGCTCATACAAGCGTTCTTCTTCGGCTACCTCTTCGTTAAGAAGATCCATAAGCCCATTTTCGGAAGCAATAGGCTCGCCATTATAATTGAGAGTGAGGCCCGTATTCAAATAGGCGTAGTGCCACATTCTTTTACGGATGTTTTCATCATAATACTTACATTTTCCAAAAATACTATCGTCAGGAATAAATTCGACATAGGTCCCATTAGGCTCTTGCGATGACTTTTCTTTTTTGTTTAAGATTTTGCCTTGGGCAAAATCCACTTCGACCATCTTTCCATCGCGTACACTGCGCACCATAAAATGGCTTGACAATGCATTGACAGCTTTTGTTCCCACGCCATTCAATCCCACAGAGAACTGGAATACATCGTCATTATACTTTGCGCCTGTATTAATCTGACTGACACAGTCCACAACCTTGCTGAGAGGAATACCTCTTCCATAATCTCTTACCGAGACTTTTCTAGAGTTAAAATCGATAGAAATATCTACCTTTTTTCCCTCCCCCATGATGAACTCATCCACACTATTGTCAATGACCTCTTTCAGCATGACATAGATGCCATCATCAGGGTTGGATCCATCGCCTAAACGACCGATATACATACCGGGGCGTAAACGGATATGCTCTAAAGGAGCTAATGTTTGTATAGTTGATTCGTCGTATCGTTTCATTTTTTCTTGCTTGTTTACGAAGAGGAACGATAATACATATGAATTTGGAAATCTACTTCAATTGAGGTCTCATGTCAAAATATGCTTTCTTTCGCGATAAGTCCATTCTCATCACCGGCGGCACGGGAAGCCTAGGGAAAACTATCGCCAAAATTCTCCTTACCGAGGCCCAACCCCAAAAAGTGATTGTCTTTAGCCGCGATGAGTGGAAACAGGCCGAAATGAAAGCGGATCCCCTCTTTTCAAACCCAACGATGCGCTACTTCCTGGGAGATGTCCGCGACTATAATCGCATGCTGCGCGCCTTTCATGAAGTTGACTATATTATTCATACTGCTGCTTTAAAACAAGTCCCCGCCGCAGAGTATGACCCCTCTGAATTTGTTAAAACCAACGTCGACGGCGCCACTAATGTCATTAATGCCTCTATCGACTGCCGCGTTGAAGCTGTTATTGCCCTCTCCACAGATAAAGCCGTCAACCCTATTAATCTCTATGGAGCCACTAAACTTTGTTCCGACAAGCTCTTCGTCGCAAGTAACTCCTATGTAGGGCGTATTGGAAAACCACGGCTCAGCGTTGTGCGCTATGGAAATGTGATTCAGAGCAGAGGAAGCATTATTCCTTACTGGACGTCCCTCATCGCCGCAGGAGCAAAAAGTCTCCCCATTACCGACTTACGCATGACACGCTTTTGGATTACCCTCGACCATGCTGCTCGCTTTGTTCTACAGTGCCTTGAAAATGCAGTTGGAGGAGAAATTTTTATTCCTAAAATCCCCAGCATGCGCATTGTCGACCTCGCCGAGGCACTATCTCCAGGCATTGAGCACCACGTTATCGGCATTCGACCCGGCGAAAAACTCCACGAGGTCATGGTAGTACCCGAAAACGCAGGCAATACCCTAGATTGCGGAGACTACTACACCATAGTTCCAGGAACACGCGCCCACGACAAAATATATATCCAAAAAGTGCAAGGCGAACAACATCAATGGGTTCCTGAAGGATTTTGTTTTGCCTCTAACACTAATGAAAAGTGGCTAAATGCAGAAGACATTCGAAAATTGATAAAATTATAAATTTAATTTATGGTAGGTTGAATCATTCGCCACTTACTGGAATTGACTACATGCGAATTGGCGTTATTGGAATCAACCATAAACTGGCCTCGATTGAACTGCGCGAGATGGTCGCCAAGGCCTGCCATAAATACTTTGCTAACGGCAAAATTGCCCACGCGAACTGCGCCTTTGTGCTGTTAAGTACCTGCAATCGCACAGAGGTCTATTTTTCTACCCATGAGTTAGCCGCAACTCACTCCTATATACTCAATCTACTTAGAGACGAACTAGAAATCGATTTTGAACAACGCATCTATTCATTTTTTGGTGCTGACTGCTTTTTGCACCTAACCAGAGTCACTTCCGGACTCGATAGCGCCATTCTCGCAGAGACAGAAATTCAAGGACAAGTACGCACCAGTTACGAAGCAGCCGCTCGTACAGCTACCCTGCCAGCCGAATTGCACTTTATTTTTCAAAAATCCCTCCAGATTGCAAAACAGGCTCGCAACAAACTGCCCACCTCTTCAGGACAAGTTACCCTTGAACATTCCATCTGGAGAGTATGCCGAAAGAGGGGGTTGGAGAGTCCCAAAATACTTCTCATGGGAGCCTCACAAGTTAACTTAAATTTAATGCACTATCTTCAGCGGCGCAGTTATGGACAAATAACCCTCTGCAACCGCACGATAGAAAAGGCCCAGACTTACTCCCATTCGGCTTCCATACTGCCTTGGGAAAAACGTGCCGACTGGCCCGCTTATGATATTATCGTCTGCGCTACAAAAGCCCCCTATCTTTTGGTAACCAAACCGAAAAAAAAACAGGTACAAACCAAGTTATTTTTTGACCTCGCCGTCCCAAGAAATATCTCTTCTGAATTAGGAAACATAGCCCCCCTATTCGATATCGATAAACTTCAAAATTTGATTAACATGCAGCAAACCGATCTCGAAGCAGCCATTTACTCTGCCGAGAATTATATTAATGCAGCTATCCCATGCCATATGCGCACATGGCAACAGCGCGATCTATACCGCAAACAATTAGCTTACGCTTAATACTTACGCATAATACTCTTGCTTTTAATTTTATTTTTAAGTTAGAATTAATTTTTATAATTTGGAGATAAGATATGTCTTATTTTGATTCTAATTTAGTAGTCGGCCGTGAAGTATTTTATAGTATTTATAAAACTAACAAAGACAGTTTTTATGATGCAATACAAATACTTAATTCGGAACATAACGACCCTTCTCGACGAGCTAAGAAGGCCATTAGGGATACTTTTAAAGAAGCTTTAACTGATAAAAAAGATCTTGATCATTTGATGACATATATTAATTACAAAATAGACGGGACTGAAAAACGTTTTAACACTTTTATTGATAAAGTTCAAAATGTTACATTCAAAAGCTTTGAAGATAAAATGAACTGGGGTACAAAAGAAGAGCTCGAAAGACATAGAGAAACTACTAGAGAAAAGATCATTGAACTAGCCCAAAAAGCACACCGTGAAAGAACTTATCCTACCCCTAAAAATCCTGAAGAAGAAGAAATAATAAATTCTAATAAAAAACTAAACGATGAGGCATTTCAACAACAAATAGACTTTGCAAACGATCAAGCATGTTTTTACCATGCTGGTGCTTTCCATAATTTGATCAATTCTACCATCGAGTTTGGCACCGAAAAGAACAGAATTGAAATGGAAAAGTATCAAAAATCACTCAATAGTATCGAAAAAAGACAGCATAGCTTATTGTTCAAAACTCCCATGACAAATGTAGTCGAAAACTATCGAACCCGTAAGAAAGAAGCTGAAGTGCAAGAGGCGCTTAGAAGTCAGCAAGATCAGCAAATTCCACCTCCGCCAGCTTATCCACTACCTCCCCCTCCGCCTAATAGCTTCGCCCCTGCTTATTCACCACTACCGCCAGCGCCAGTTTATGTACAATCTCCTCCGCCAGTAATTTACGCACGTGAACCACAACCAAAGAAATCTTGGTCTTTCTGGAGTCTTTTCACTCCGGTTAAATATAGCTTGAATTTGGTGACAAGGTTTTGCAGCTTCTGCTGGTCAAAGATGCCAAAACTGTTCGGTCGTTAACAGCAAATAAGCAATTAAACGCAAAGGCACAAAGCCGCAAAGAAGATGATAAATCACTTTGCGGCTTTGCGCTTCATTATAATTGCCTATTCCTATCTTGTTATCTATTTTTTTTGAATACGGCCAATTTTTATAAGATACGGACATAATACAAGTCAAAAACTTGAAAAATGGCCGTATTTAACCTTGCTTTCAAATAGACCCCATGTTAAAATAACTTTATTATTTAAATAAGGAACTACTATGAGCTATAATAATATAAATATAGTAACCGGTCGCGAAATTTTTTATAATATCTACAATGCTAATAAAGATTGTCAAGATTTTATTGATACAGTTTCAAAGGGTAGGGTTCATGGAAAAGATGAATTTATAAAAGGACTTTTTACATATATTTCCAAGATGTCTAAACCAAACCGCAGTTGTTTGTTCGATTATCTTAATAATAAATTTCTAAACGATCCCGAAAGTATCTCTAAGTTTTTTGATAAGATTCAGGGAAATCGATTCAAGAGCTTTGAAGAAAAAATGACGATTGACTCTGATACCCTAAGCAAACAAAAGAAAGAACTTCGAGAAAAGATTATCCTCTTAGCAGAAAAAGTACACCAGAAAAAATTCGAATTAGAAGAACCTAAAGAGAATGATGAAGATATAAGGGAAGAGTTTAATTCTAATAAACAATTTTGTTCAGAGCATATTGAAAAAAGTATCTTAGAAGTAAAAGGCGGCAATGAAAGAAACCTTCAATTTTTAATTACGTATTCAATCAATAATGCAAGAATTCATCATTTGAATAATGAAAGGGCAGAAATGCAAGGCTATGAGAAAACTTTTCACAAACTCGAAAAAATAAATAAACGTGCTGGAAATTACTATAATCATAAAGATATAGTTGCAGACTACCGAGCTAAAAATCTACAAACACAAGTTGCCAACACTCCAATAGGGACCGTTACTGATTCTCTCCCTCCTCCGCCAGCTTATCCACTACCTCCCCCTTCATATAATATTGCCCCTGCTTATACACCAGCACCACCACCGCCAGTTTATGTACAACTTCCTCCGCAAGTAGTTTACGCACGTGAACCACAGCCAAAGAAATCTTGGTCTCTATGGAGTCTTTTCACTCCGGTTAAATATAGCTTGAATTTGGTGACAAGGTTTTGCAGCTTCTGCTGGTCAAAGATGCTAAAGTTGTTCGGTCGTTAACAGCAAATAGGCAATTAAACGCAAAGGCGCAAAGCCGCAAAGAAGATGATAGATCACTTTGCGGCTTTGCGCCTTTGCGTTTAATTGCCTATTCCACTCTCTTAGAATTCGGCGTTGCCGGGGTAGCGTGGGAATGGGATGACATCGCGGATGTTTTCCATTCCGGTGATAAACTGGACGAGTCTTTCGAAGCCGGCGCCAAATCCGCTATGTGGTACTGAGCCGAATTTGCGTAGTTCGAGGTACCACCAGTAATCTTCTTCTTTGAGTTTTAATTCGCGCATACGTTCTTGAATTTGTGGCAGACGCTCTTCACGCTGGCTGCCGCCGATGATCTCGCCGACTTTGGGTACGAGTACATCCATGGCTCTGACTGTCTTATTATCTTCATTCATGCGCATGTAGAAGGCTTTGATGTCCTTTGGATAATCTGTGATGATAACGGGTTTTCCAAAATACTCTTCTGTTAAATAGCGCTCATGCTCTGTCTGTAGGTCTGCTCCCCACTTAACAGGATACTGAAACTGTTTTCCTGACTTTTCTAGGATGCGTACGGCATAGGTGTAGGTGGCTTTTTCAAAGGGTGCATTGCGGACAAGCTCTAGGCGTTCTAACAATCCATTGGAGATGTACTTATCAAAGAAAAACATGTCTTCTTGGCAGTTTTTGAGTACATAGTTAATTAAATACTTAATATAGGCTTCTGCGCACTCCATGTTATCATCGAGGTCTGCAAAGGCCATTTCGGGCTCAATCATCCAGAATTCTGCCAGGTGTCGGCTTGTGTTGGAGTTCTCTGCGCGGAAGGTGGGGCCGAATGTATAAATATCTGAAAGTGCGCAGGCATAGATTTCGCCATTAAGCTGCCCTGAAACGGTGAGAAAGGTGGGTTTTGCAAAGAAATCTTGTGAATAATCCACGGTGCCATCTTCTTTTCTAGGGGGCTTTTCTACATCTAGAGTCGTAACGCGGAACATGGCCCCGGCGCCTTCGCAATCTGCTCCGGTGATGATGGGGGTATGGATATAGACGAAGTTGCGTTCTTGAAAAAAGCTATGGGTGGCATAGGCGAGGGCATTACGCACGCGTGTGACAGCGCCTAACGTGTTTGTGCGTGGTCTTAGATGAGCTATAGAGCGTAGGAATTCAAAGGTATGGCGCTTTTTCTGGAGGGGATATTCTTCGGTATCGCATTTCCCAATGACTTCTATAGAGGTGGCTTTCATTTCTAAAGCTTGGTTTTTGCCAGGACTTTCGACGAGTTGTCCTGTGGCTGAGATGGCAGTACCTGTTGATAAGGTTGGTAATAGTGTGTCGTAATGGGGAAGGGTGGGTTCAGCAATGATTTGAAAGTTGGTGAGGGTTGATCCGTCGTTGATTTCGATAAAGCTAAATGTTTTCTGGTTGCGGACGGTGCGTACCCAGCCTTTGATGGTGATCGTCTTGCCGACAAGTTCTTCTAGGGGCTTTTTATGCTGTTTGAGGTCACAAATTTTTACGCGCATAGCTTCTTTATATCCTTTTAAGCTGCAAAGCTTCGTAGGAGAGCGATCTCCTTAATCCAGAGTGGGGGACCATCTGGGGTTTCTAAATATTTGGGTAGGTGGCGTGTGCGTGGATCTTGCATGAGATGGCGAAAACATTCTATGCCTATCTGGCCAACTCCTAGAGGTTGATGACGATCGACGCGAGAGCCTAATCCTTTTACTGAATCATTCAAGTGTAAAGCATAAAGGTGTTTTAGTCCAACGATGCGGTCAAATTCTTTGAGTGTGGCATCAATGGCTTCGGGGGTTCTTAGATCGTATCCGGCGACAAAGGCGTGGCAGGTATCGATACAAACGCCGATGGGTATCCGGTCTTTAACGGCTTCGATGATGAAGTGTAAATCTTCAAATTTATTGCCTACAGTAGAGCCTTGGCCGGCGGTGCATTCTAGAAGAAGGCGTGTGGTGCCTTGACTGGCTTGTTTTTCAAAGAGTAGGAGGCTTTCGATAATTCTTTCTAGGCATTCTTCGCGGCTTTTGTTAACGGCTGCGCCAGGATGGAAGTTGAGGAAAGTGAGATTGAGTTGCTGGCAGCGTGTGAGTTCTTCAAGAAAGCATTTTCGGCTTTTAATGAGGTTGTCTTCGTCAGGAGCGCCGAGGTTAATGAGGTAGCTATCATGGCTCATGATGGATTTGAGGCCTGTTTTATCGAGCGTATCCTGCCATAATTCAATCTCTTCGATAGTAAATACACGGCCCTTCCATTGGCGTTGGTTGGAGGTAAAGAACTGGATGGTGGTTGCGCCGATAGATTGCCCTTGTAAAAGGGCGTTGTGCACACCGCCTGCGGCAGATGTATGGGCGCCAATGAGTAATTTGGATGGATCTTCTCGTTTCATACTTCCTCGGAAATCATGTAACTATTCTACCATCCAAGAAGTCTTATTGACAATGAATTCTAGCTAAAGAAACATTCTGTAATCAGTTTTGAATACTTTTGCTAATCGCTTCGCAATATCCTTTCCAATTTGTCTCTTTCCGCGTTCCATTTTAGAAATATTGGTTTGAGCAATGCCAAGGAGTTCACCAAGAGCCTCTTGAGTAAGATTATCACGATAGCGAAAACCGCGTAGAACAACAGCCCATTCAGGTAGACTAACACAGATTTTACGAATCATGTCTTGAGCTGTCATAATCTTTGTGCTCTTTAGGGCGGTGCAGAGCCCCGCACTCCAGGGAGCTCGCTGCGCTCGCTCAATTTAGATTGTTTAGGTATAGTGTGCCAGTATGCAAGATAGTATTTCAAGTATATTAAAGTCGGTGCGCCAGTTTTTTAGCGGGACGCTTTTTAGTCGGGTGACGGGGCTTATCCGCGATATTGCGACGGCGTATGCATTTGGTGCGAGTGCGAGTGTGGCGGCATTTTTGGTGGCGTTTCGTTTTTCGCATTTGTTGAGACGTATTCTTGGCGAGGGTGCGTTGCAAGGGGCGTTTACTCCTCGCTTTGAGGCGTTGCGTCATCATGATCCAAGGGAGGCGGCCTTATTTTTTAGGGACTTGCAGAAGGGTCTTGGGCTGCTTTTGGTGGGAATTGTGTTGTTGGGTATGTTGGGGCTGTTTAGTATCAACTATTTTTTTGAATTATCCCAAGGCAATGCTGAAATTGTCCAACTGACCATTTTGTTGATGCCTGGATTGCTATTTATCTGCCTTTATGGCCTGAATGCCGCTCTGTTGCAGTGCGAAAAACGGTATCTGCTTTCGAGTGCCGCCCCTGCATTACTGAACATTGGTTGGACAGCGGGGGCCTTGTGGCTAGCTTCTGATTCCCCTTCTGTGGCGATGCCTTGGTTGGCGTTATGTGTTGTCTTGGCGGCTGCAGCTCAGTGGGGTGTGACCGTTCCGGCATGTTTGAGTATTATAAAAAATTTGAATCCTAGTGGTTTGTGGGAGCGGTGGAATTTTTTAAGATTAAAAGAATTGCTTGGTCCGATCTGGCTGAGTACTGTCGGGATCGCCGCTTCACAGGTGAATGTGGCCTTAGACGCCGTTTTTGCACGGTATGCTGACCTTGAGGGGCCGGCATTCCTCTGGTATGCGATTCGCCTGCAGCAGCTACCTTTAGCTCTCTTTGGCATTGCGATTGCAAATGCGATTTTGCCTCCCCTCTCTAGGGCGGCAAAGCGAGGTGATGAGGTCTCATTTAGAAAGTTTATGCGAGCGGCGTGGAGAGGTTCGTTGGCGCTGATGGTTCCGATTACGATCGGGATTTTTCTGTTTGGTCGGTGGGCTATCCAATTGTTGTATGGACATGGAGATTTTGATAGTTATGCTGGGGAGATGACACAGCTTTGCTTAGAGGGATATGCGTTGGGGTTGATTCCGATGGCGCTGGTGATTTGTCATGTGCAGGGCTGTTATGCTCGGGGAGATTATCGAAGGCCTATGGTGGCTAGTTTAATTTCAGTGGGGACTAATAGTGCGTTAAGTCTATTCTTTATTATGGAAATGGGTTGGGGAAGTCCGAGTATTGCAGTAGCGACTTCGGTGAGTGCTTGGGTGAATTTGGGTATATTATGTTGGAAGAGAACTAAAAGCGAGGCGGTAGCCTCGCTTATTGATATGACTTAGGAGTTGTGAGCGAGAAAGTCGCACACTTCGTGGATATCGATTTCGATGGGGAGAGGAATTTGGTCAATGTCTGGAAAGGAGAGCATTTTTCCTTCGAGTTTGTCTCTATCGATAGTGTAGTACTCTGGTACGGCGCGAGAAGGGCCATCAAGTGCATCGGAGATGGCTTTCATCTGACGAGAGCCTTCTTTGATGGAGATGACTTGGCCAGGGCGTACGAGGTAGGAGCGGATGTCTACTTTTTTGCCATCGACAAGGATGTGGCCGTGGGAGACGAGCTGTTGAGCGGCGAAGATGGTGCTTGCGAATTTTAGGCGGTAGACGACGACGTCTAGCCTGGATTCGAGTTGGTGCATTAGGTGTAAGGGGGTGGGACCTTCGCGGCGGAAAGCTTCTGTGAAGTACTTTAGAAGTTGTTTCTCGCTGAGCATGCCGTAAACGGCTTTTAGTTTTTGCTTTTCATCAAGCTGCATACCGTAGTCTGATTTTTTACGGCGACGTGCTCCATGCATACCTGGTGGGTTTGGTTTATGGAGCAGGGGATTGCGAGCGCGGCCGAATATATTAATTCCGAAGCGGCGTGCAATGCGGTTTTTATTTCCTGTAAAACGGGCCATTGTTAACCTCTATTAATGAAGCGATGGGTGCATTATTTCATAGTGGGTGATAATTTTCAACGTATATTGTTGAAGAAAAAGAATGTTGTTTCTAACCTAGGCTATATGACAGATCCTACCTTTTCTCGTTTACAGCGAGCTGCTGAGAATGTGGCGTCTAGCAGTACAGCTGAAGAAAAAATCGCAGCTTTAGTGGATGCATTTCAGTTATTTAATACAGAAACTCAGAATTTAGCGAATGCGTATGAGGCTTTAAGAGAGCAATTTAAGGCTGTGAATTTGGAGTTGGAGGAGAGTAATCGCCAGCTTAAGTTGAAGATTTCTGAGTTGGATGTGATTACGTATTATCTCGATAGTATATTAAGTAATATTTCACAGGGAATTATCTTTATAGATCTTATTGGAAATATTACGACATATAATGCGTCGGCAGAGCGTATTTTGGAGGTAGATCGCCTCGATGTGTTGTTTCAGCCATTTTGGAATAGCTTTAGTGATGACCATTTTGGATTTTCGATGCAGAGAGCATTAAAAAATAAGCGAGCCCCTCATACGACGTTCACTCAGATAAAAGTGCCATCTGGACAGATCCGCGATTTGGAGATTGATACGACGTTTGTGCTGCAGAAGCATAATGAGACGATGATTACAAGGGTTTCGCCTACGATTGATTTTATGAAGGGATTGATTGTTATTTTGCGCGATATGACTGATCTTCGGCGCTTGCAGGCGATAGCGGATAGGAATGACCGGATGAAGGAGTTGGGCGAGATGGCGGCGATGGTGGCGCATGAGATTCGCAATCCTTTGGGAGGAATTAAAGGATTTGCTTCACTTTTGCAGAGAGATTTGTCAGATCGTCCCGATCAGCAGAAGTTGGCGGGTTATATTGTGGAGGGAACCGATATTTTAAATAATTTGGTAAGTAATGTTTTGAGTTTCTCTAGGCCAATTGATATTCAGCTTGAGTTGTTGGATGTCATTTTGGTGGTGAAGGAGTTGGTTAAGCATTTGGAGGTGGATGCTATTTTAACTCCTATGCACCAGATTGATTTAAAGACAGAGTTAGAGAGCCTGGTTATTCCGATAGACGAGGTGCAGATTAAGTCTGCTTTGTTGAATATTATCGTGAATGCGATTCAGGCAATGCCGAACGGAGGAAAGATTACGATTATGATTTCTAAAGAGAGAAGATTGGGGATTATCTCTATAGAAGATAATGGTATTGGTATTCCTTCAGAAAATTTAGAGAGAATCTTTGCACCATTTTTCACTACGAAGCCCGAAGGAAATGGATTTGGTCTCGCAGAGGTGCATAAAATTATTCAGGCGCATGGTGGGACTATCGAAGTAGCATCTGTGGAGGGTAAGGGAAGTATTTTTACTATCCGTTTGCCGCTATCAGTTGACTAAGAGACTGTCTCTTATCTTGCCAAAGCAATTCAATAAAGTTATATAATAAATAGAGAAAGCAATTGAAGTAGGAGATGTATGCCTATTGAACGCGTGCTTGTTGTAGATGATGAATCGTTGTTGAGGAGTTTTTTATCAGAAACTCTTAAAAGACGCCATCTTGAAGTACATACTGCAGAAAATGGGCAGAAAGCGCTCACACTTTTGCGCGCACACTCATTTGATCTTGTGATTACAGATATGAAGCTACCAGATATCACAGGATTGGATATCCTCAAAAAAATTAAAGAGACAGCTCCTCATATTGTAGTCATTGTGATTACAGCATATGGAAGTATTGAAAATGCTGTTGAGGCAATGAAATTGGGGGCTTTTAATTACCTTATTAAGCCCTTTTCACCTGATACTATTGAGGCTCTTATAGATAAGGCGGCAGAGCATCTATCGTTGATTGAGGAGAACAATTATCTCCGTCAACAGGTAAGAGACGATACTCTATTGTCTCACACTCCGATCATTGTTGCCAATGGAGCGGTCATGAAGGAAATTGTCGATCAGGTGCATCAAATTGCGAAGAGTAATTCGAGCGTATTTATTACTGGTGAGTCGGGTACGGGTAAAGAGGTAATTGCACATGCTATCCATTATAACTCTCAGCGTGCGGCTAATCCTTTTATAAAGGTAAACTGCGCGGCGATTCCCGATACTTTGATTGAGTCTGAGTTTTTTGGACATGAAAAGGGCTCATTTACGGGCGCTCATACAAAACGATTGGGCCGAATTGAGCTGGCGCATACGGGAACTCTGTTGTTGGATGAGATTACAGAGACTCCATCGATGCTTCAGGCTAAGCTGTTGCGAGTGATACAGGAGCATGAATTTGAGCGTGTGGGTGGTACCAAGAGCATTAAGGTCGATGTGCGCTTTATTGCAACCACCAATCGCGATGTGACTGAAGCCATTAATAGTAAGATGCTTCGCGAGGATTTGTATTATCGCTTGAATGTGGTGCCTATCCATCTTCCTCCTTTGAGAGATAGAAGAGAGGATATAATTCCACTAGCAGAGCATTTTATCGAGCTTTTGAATCAACAGTATGCGACAGAAAAAGGGTTGGTAGATCTGTCAAAGAATAAGCTGCTTCATTATGACTTTCCTGGAAATATCCGAGAACTGGCTAATTTAATCGAGAGAGCTTACGTACTAGTTGAAGGTAATACGATAAATCCTGAGCATCTTTCTGTTGGAGAACATGCCGCTCAGATTGCCATTTCAACGAATGAGATAGAGGCAGCTAATGCATCAGCAGATTTAAAATTGCCTGTTGGAATGTCTTTGAGAGAATTGGAGAAAAAGCTGATTATCGAAACTCTGGCAACATGTCATAGTCAAAGAAAGACAGCAGAAGTTTTGGGAATCAGTGAAAGAACTTTAAGGAATCGGCTGCAAGAGTACAAGAATACCAATGGCTCTGCAAATTAATATTAAACGCAAAGGCGCAAAGACGCAAAGACGCAAAGAGATCTATCATTCACTTTGCGCCTTTGCGTCTTTGCGTTTAATTATTAGCGGGTTAAGAAATATTATTTAAGAGGATCGGATTTGATGCAGTGTCCATAAGCATCTTTAGTAATTGGATAGATCCATTCTTCGGAATTTTCGCGCATTAATCTGTCACAGCCTCGGATGACACCGTGAAAAAAGCCATATTTGCGCATCGCATCGAGAGTGTATTGAGAGCTGTTAGGTATGAAGTTGCTGCGTGGTCCATCCGCTTTGGAGATGCATTCTTTATGAAAGCGGATGAGACGGATTCCAAGCTCTGCAAGTGGATCGCAGCAGGATGGAGAGCAAGAACATTCTTGGTTGGGTTGCCAGTAGGCTAGACCAGCGTCTTTTCCCCAAGGCATCTCTCCAAATAAGAGTCCGATGGGAAGGATAAAAATAATCCAGATGCTCTTCATCAGAATGCCGTTTGGAAAAGGAGAACAGGAAAAAACTGTCCTCTAATCATGGTTTCTTTACCTAAAGTATTGTAACGACATTCATTATAGGTTTTGGCAGCAAGTCCTGCACCATTAATGCCTCCAAAATACCATCCTAGCTCAAGACTAGCTGTGATAGCACCAGCAGCCCAGTATCCTTTATGAAAAAAGGAATAGGCGGCAGCAGTAAATAGTGTGTTTAAAACTAATGAGGTGAGCGCGGCTCTTTTTTGGCCTACATAAAGATAGCCTGCGCCAGGAAGTATGGCATTGAGTGCTTGTGCTGTGCCTATAGATAATTTTTGACAATTATAGTCTCTGGATAGCTCATAAACGAGTTCTGATCCCCATCTGAGAGAGTACCCTAGATTTTGTGCAGTGCAGAGATCTCCTAGAATGATGCTATCTCCAACACGCAGGCGAGTTCCTAAATCATCCTCATACATATCGACTAACTCTAATGTACGGAATGCTTTTGCATACTGTTCGGTTTTCATATAGCTGTCAAAGAGAGCGATGAGTAGCTCTTGGATGGCAGGAAATTCTACCAAAACCATAGGCAAATCACTATTTTCAAATACATTTAGAGCTTCTTGATAGCGTCCGCCTAAGTAATAACCCAAAAAGAGGCCATAATCAATTTGTAGATCACGCAGAGAGTCCGCATCATCTGTAAGTAAGATCTGTGCGCGTTTAAAAGAAGTTGTTGAGCGGTAGAGGTCTAGTTCTGAGCCTAAGACTTGTCCAATATATAGCTCTTTACCCCAATCCTCTGCATATTCATCGGAGGTGAGTTCTGGAAAGGCAGAGGGAAGGCTGGATATATGCTGTTCTTGAGGGATATAAGTGATATCGGGCTCTAGAACATAGCTATAAGTGCTACAGCTCGTCATAGTTAGTGAAAGAATAAACGCAAAGGCGCAAAGAAGCAAAGGAACAGTGAAAACTCTTTGTTCCTTTGCGTCATTGCGCCTTTGCGTCTTTGGATTAATCATTTCTAGCGGCAGCGTCGGCTTCGAGGTTTCGCACAGGTCTTTTTATTTGGACCATACTTTCGTGGGCGGCAGCATTCGGGCTGATTTCCGGGTGCGGTTTCTGTAACTCGTGCTGCTTCATCTCCGATGTTGTATTCGAATTCCATCAGATCTGGCTTACCGCAATCGAGGTAGTCTTCCATGTTAAGGAAGTCAATAGCACCGTCGACTTCATGTCTCCACATCGGTTTGTTTCTGCGTTTGACCTTGTAGATGTCTTGCTGACGGCGAGTTAATGTAACCATCTCTTCTTCAGTATCAATCAGCTTTGGACGAATGAAGATCATCAAATTTCGTTTTGAATCTACATTTCTCACGAAGCTGAAGAGTCCTCCAAGGAGTGGTATTCCTCCTAAACAAGGCACCTGATCACGTAATCTGCTGTCATCTTCTTGGATCATACCGCTCATGACTAAGAAAAATCCGTCAGGTACATGGACTTTTGTTTTAGTGGTGTTTTTACTTGTGGTAGGTCCAGCACCCTGGTCGCTGAGTAGCGCACTTCCGCCTGTTCCACCACCGGCGTTGCCTCCTGAGACAGGGTTAGTAATGACGTTACTGACCTCTTCGCTAATGTCTAAAGTGATGATGTTACTGGGTCCAAGAGTGGGTGTAACAGTTAAGCGGGTGCCGATATCGCGGAATTCAAAGTTACTGGTGATAACGCTACCTTGATCGTTAGCGACGGACTGTGTTCGGAATTGAGTATTGATACCGACGAATATTTCTGCGGGTATACCATCTTCGGTTAAGATCTTAGGATTCAAAATAATATTTGCAGTATTTTTCTCATGCAAAGCGTTGACAAGCGCACCGATTGAATTGAACTCTAAACCGAAGGCCTTGTGAATGATATGTTGACCTATAATTCCCAAGGTATATCCCGGTGCGCTAACAATATTGGTTGGATCGGGTGATGCAGCTGTAACAACGCCGTTGGCTGTCACAAGTCCTGTCGTATTCAAAACGGTGCCTAAGTTGGAAGCTCCAGCAACAAATCCTTGAGCTCCGACAGTATTTCCGCCACCAAAGCGGGTAATCCAGTTGACGCCATAATTTAAGGAATCATCGACAGTCGTATCGAGGATAAGCATTTCAATAAATACTTGGCGCAAAGGCTGATCAATTTCTGCAATGAGTTCTGCGACTTTATCGATCTCTTCTGGAGGTCCGCTGATGACCATTGAGTTGGACTCTAGGAGTGCCTGAACGCTATTAATCGTTGCGATAAAGGCTGCATTAATAGCTTCTGAATCAATCAAGCTTAAGCCGATCTTTTTAATGGCTTCTTCAACGGCATCAGCTTTACGGAATTGGAGTTTATAGACCATAAATTTGGTCCTCTCGACAAAACCGACTGGAAGATTTGGATTCAAACGTCCAAAGCGTGCTTTTTGACTTGAGAATATGGAGTCGCCTGGTGCGAGTTCGAAAATCCACAATCCCTGATCGTCGACCATCCACTGTCCTCTTGGTCCAACGAGTTCTCCTTCAGGCACAACGGAACTTGGAGGCAGACCGCCTGGAGGTACTGGACCTGAGGGTGCTTCAGGAGGCTTACCTGGTTGAAAGAACCAGCTACCTTGCTGATCTACACGCCAGTACCCTTCAGGAGGAGGAACTTGTACAGATCCTGGAGTAACAAGTTCTGGCGGGATAATCACTGGTGCACGAAGGACGGCACTTTCTACTCCAACTGCGCCAGCAGCTCCAGTTAAAATAGGCGGCGGAGTTCCAGTAGCAGCTGAAATACTACCCAACACAGCTCCCAGAGGCGTTGTTTCAGGGCCTTGCAAAAGAGGTGCTCCAGCGGCTCCTGGAAGAGCTTGACCAGCACCTACTCCTGCTGCTCGTCGAGCTGCAGCGGCTGCTTGTCCACGCATAGTGTATTCGTATGGAACGGGCGGAGCGCCAGGAGTGGCTATGGAACCTCTTAATCCTGGGATGAATGGGTTGCTAAAGGAGCCAGGAGAGCCTTCAAGTAAGCCTGGGTGGAAAATCCATCTGCCGCGGTTGTCAAGCTGCCAATGTCCTTTTAAGCCTTGCAGGAAGCCTTCACCAAGGGCGCCAGCGCCACCGAGAGCACCTCCGGCGAGTCCACCAGGTCCGCCAGCACCACCAGGACCGAAGCCAGAGGGGAATCCGCCTTCAGGAGTATGAATGGCATTTTTCCAGGAGTCGTAGTTAAGGAATTGCATGTCACGTAGGTCAAAGACACCTGTGGTAGCATCAACCTGGTCGAGACGATAGAGGATAGGTAGAGCCCGTTCCATGAGGAAGGGAGTAGTCATGATAAATATGCTATTGGAAGCGCCTTGAGGGATTAAAGTGAAGGGCTGTTCCTTAGCGATGGGGCGCATGATTTCTTTAAGCAGCTCAATCAGAATGTCTATAGATGTGTTTCTGACAACATACTGTCCGACAGTTACGCTGCTGGCAGGTGCATCAACGCCTTTTAGGATTTGAGCAATCTGATGGACATTGGTAGCAAAGTCGCTGATGACCATGTGGTTGGAGTCGCGAAATACTTCTACAATGCCTCGTGCAGACATCATGCTGCTGATCACATTTTGAGCGGTGTTAGCATCGAGGGTATTGAGTTGGATTACTTGAGTAATGATTTCTGCTTCAGAAGGAAAGATAGGAGGTACACCATAATTATCGATGACGACGTTGGGCAGGGTTTTTACAGCAGGGTTTCTATGAATGAGATAGTCATCCCCTTCTTCGATGATGGATAGGTCATGGATGCGTAGGACTTGGAGGAGAGCAGACATGATCTCATCGATCGTAACAGGTTGTTCAGAAACGATGGTGACATTAAAGAGCAGGTCATTTTCATCATAAATAAAATTTTTATTTGCCAATCGGCTGACAAACCGAATGTATTCGGTGACAGCTACGTTATTGAAGTTGATAGATACGGGAGGTTGGGTGGGGCGTTTAGATTGTGGTACTGGTTGCAGCGGTGCAGGTTGCTGGGCACCCAATTGGAAATTGGCTTGAGCGAGTGTATTATCTGAATGAGAAAGAGGTTTTTCATTAGCTCCAATTCTCTTTAGGGAAGATTTTTGTGTAGGGCTTTCGGAAAAAACGGGTATGGCTGCAACAGAAGCGCCATCAAGAGTTCTTTTTTGAGTTGTAGCGAGCGTGGAGGGCTTGACAGCTCTAGTTTCAACGGAGGCGCCACCTTGATCTGAATAGTTAGACTGATTTCCAATTAGAGATTTACGAAATTGTCGATCAAGTGGTTCTGGAGAGAGAAAAAGATTTGGATCGATTTTGTCATCAATTTGACTCCAGTCGACGTCGTAGAGCGCATCCCCTTCAGCTGCAGATAATGTAGTGAGGGCTAAAATGCCAACGTAAGCTGTAGCACAAAATCCTTTATATACACTGCGAAAAAAAGCTGTAATCATGTAGTGCTTAATCAATTAAGTATTGCGAATTACCTAAAACTACTTCTTATTTCATAGTCTGCTATTTAGCACCAAACAAAAAATGCATAAAACAAGAAGTTAGCAAAGAATTTAGGGGTATCTGCCATTTTTCATTTTGACTGATCTTGAAAATCAGTGGGTTATCACAAATAAACTCCATTTAAGACAAAATTGCTTGCAACCATTCAAACCAACTGTTACATTCGGCCACCATAACGCCCCCAAAACGCACTGTGGAAAGGTTGTTCATAACTTTTTCGTTACACAAAACGGTATTGTGTGGCATGATGGCCGCGCCCGATAACACTACAGAATAAGGAATAACACTTATGCTTGCTTGCGACACACGAGAGGCTTGGATTCAGTTCTTGGAGTTTGCTAAAAAGCATTGCTCCGTGACCGCTTTCGGTAATTGGCTTGCACCTATTAGAGTTCTCGAGGCAACCGACCAAGGAATCACCTTAGAGATCCCTAATATCTTCGTTAAAGAATATCTGCTTTCGAACTACGCAAAAGACTTGGTTGTATTTCTGCCGGTTAATGCTAAAGGAGAGCCTAGTATTCAATTCGTGGTGGCTTCCGAAAACCCTGCTCCATTGATTCATACAGAGACTTCTTCAACTCCTGCAACTCCAAAAAATACACAAAAGACAGGGCAAAATGAGACTTCGTTGAACGCCCTTTATCGGTTCGAAACATTTATTGAAGGCCCCACTAACCAGTTTGTTAAATCTGCAGCGATGGGAGTCGCAGCACGTCCGGGCCATTCCTATAATCCCCTCTTTATTCATGGAGGAGTAGGCTTGGGAAAGACCCACATACTCCATAGTATTGGTCATTATATACGCGAGCATCATAAGCATTTGCGTGTGCAGTCAATTACGACAGAGGGCTTTATCAATGAGTTAGTGGATAATCTCCGTAATAAGTCTGTGGAAAAGATGAAGCGTTTTTATCGTTCTGATATCGATGTTCTGTTAGTGGACGATATTCAATTTTTGCAGAACCGTTTAAATTTTGAAGAAGAGTTTTGTCATACTTTTGAAACTTTGATTAACCAGAAAAAACAGATCGTTATTACTAGTGATAAGCCTCCATCGCAATTGAAGTTGTCAGAGAGAATGATTGCTCGTATGGAGTGGGGACTTGTGGCGCATATTGGCATTCCCGAATTGGAAACACGAGTGGCTATTCTTCAACATAAGGCGCGCAATAAAGGAATAGAAATTCCGCAAAATGTCGCCTTTTACATAGCAGAGCATATCTATAGTAATATCCGCCAATTGGAGGGAGCTATCAATAAGCTCTGTGCTCATAGCCGTTTGATGAATCTAGCAATCACTGAAGATCTGGTGGCGATGGCCTTAAAAGAGATGCTACAGCATATTCCAGGTAAAGATGTGTCTGTTGAGACGATTCTTAAACAGGTGGCGTCTTTCTTCCAAGTGAGGGTGAGTGATTTGAAAGGAACATCACGCATTAAAGAGGTGGCATTACCACGTCAAGTGGCCATGTATCTGGCTTGTAAGTTTATTAATGGTTCGCTGCAGTCTTTGGGTTCTGTGTTTGGAAAGACTCATTCGACACTGCTGCATGCATGTAAGACTATAGAGAAGAAGCTTGCAGAGAATGATACATTGCGTAGGCAGGTAAGCATGGTCGAAAGGCAGCTTGTGGGTTAAGTTTTCAAGAATAAATTAAACGCAAAGGCGCAAAGGCGCAAAGATGTATCACTTTCTTTGCGCCTTTGCGCCTTTGCGTTTAATTTAAGTTTTAGCTTTGCAAAAGGTGAGGACAAACACTTCTTTGGGAGAGCCTTGCTGTAGAACTTTGGCACAATTTCTCAGGGTGTTTCCTGTTGTCATTACATCGTCGATGAGTAGGATAGTCTGGTTTTTAACCTGTTCTTTTGTGAGCAAAGTGATTGTATTTTTTTTAGTCTCCATGCGTTGTTCCCGATTTAATCCAGCTTGGCTATAGTTTCCTGCATAGCGTCCTAGACATAGCATTAGAGGTCTTTGGAGAAGAGTGCTTATGGTTTGTGCAAGTAATTGACTTTGATTAAAACCTCTGGAGATAAGGTGGGGGGCAGCAATGGGAACTGGTACGATAAGGTCTGGAAGTGGCCAGTTAAGCTCGATAAATTGAGTCGTCATGTAGGCTCCCATGGGAGAGGCAAGGTAGTCTAGATTTCCATATTTAAGTTGTTTGATGAGGGAAGAGGCTGGCCCATCATAGTCAAAGACGGCTCCTATAGCTCTGTAGGGTATCTTAATTCGGTGACATAGTAGACAAGGCCTATCAGGAGCTTTAAGATTAAAACAGGTTGTGCAGCGATCGGGTATTTCTAAAGGATCTAGCAGCATTCCACAGGGCATACAAAGGAGTTCTTGGTCTTTTACGCTGGCGCTATTGCAGTGAAGACAGGTTCTGGGAAAGCAGAGGGAGCATAGGGAATCCCATAGAGATCGCCAAGACAATTATTCCTCATACGCAAGCTGGTTCCAGGGGCCAGAGATTTTGAATTCTTTGACGGCTGTATTTTTATCAGATTTTCCGGAGGGTATGATTTGGCCAAGCAGTTGTAGATAGCGTTCAGAAAAATCGATGTAAGAGCCTTCTAAAGAATCAGCGAGGGAGTATTTTGCTACTTTACCTAAAAATGGAAATGCGAGAGAGGCTTCTAGTGTTTTAAGATCTAGTCGATGTGGGGTTGTGAGTATTCCATGGACTTTACCGTTGACGGTAAACAGTTCTGAATCGAGTTTTCCTTTAAAATTAAGGGTGTTTGGTGCTGTGAAAGTTAGTTCGGCGTTGAGTTTTCCTGGAATTTGAATATTGTGTTTACTCATGATTCCAAGGCTTTTCAAATTATCCTGAAAGGCTTTTGCATCAGAATTTCCTGCGATTTTAACATCAACAAGTTGCATTTTTGGATCAAATTGCCAAATAAATTTTTCAATATTCCATGCTCCGATATGAAGCGCATTTTCTTGTGCGATCAACCATGTACTTCCATCGGGTGAAGTATTGGTTAATAATTCTCCATCAACCATTAATTCTCCACAGCAGGCATGTAAGTTACGGGTCGTAATGGAATTTTTTCCTAATTCTAGATTGGCATCAACGGTGATGTCTGCACTCTTTCCAAGAAGGAGATGAGCTTGATTTAAGTCTAGCCAGATACGTTCTAAACCTTTGGAGTAATCAACCCATATCTTAGCTGCAGAGTTATTGTGAGCGGTAGTATCAAGAAGAAGAGTTACGTCTCCTCGATGCAGTTTAACCATTTTTGGCTGAAGGGTAGCAAAAATTCCTTTAGTATCAAACTCTCCATCTATATCGACTGTCCCGTCATAATTCCAATGGCTGTTTTTTAGTCCTGCTAAAGGAAGCAGATCGAGAATGGGGATATTTTTACCTTTAAAAGTGCCTTTCAATTGTTGAGGATGAGCTAGTGTATAGTGGATGTCGAGGGATAGGGGAGAAGTTCCAAAATTACCTTTGATATTCCAATTTTTGAGATGTGCATCGGCTTGTAGCTGCAAAGAGGCTCTGGATAACTCGTGAGCACCGTTATCATAAACAAGCCGTTCAATAAAAACATCTCCTTTTAATCCTGCAGGTGTGTAAGTAGCCTCTGCAGTGATCTCTCCTTCTAGATTTTTTGGGAGGGAGGTAGTTTTTAAACCCTGGATACATCCTAAAAGGTTAATGACCTCAGGAATGGATGCTGATTCGAGACGGAAACCCCACTCAGTTTTAGAATTGGAATGGAGGATGAGTTTTCCTTGGGTAGGAAGTTCACATATCCCTTCCGCTTGAACGTTGCCTTGGTTTCCATGTAGAATCGCTTTTGGAAGAGTTGTTTTGCCTGTGGGGGTATCTAGAGCTACATCTTCAAAAGACCAGCTTCTCAGGCGTATACCTCGGCGTAAACTTGCATGCTTGACAGCTTTCCATACGCCATATAGAGGCAGCATTCCTGCATCGCCCTCAAGATGGTGGACTTGGACATCAAATACGATAAAGGGGGCCCTCCAGTCATATTCCCAGGAAACTGTGAGATCTTTCGCATGGGCAGTTCCCATCCCCTCTTTATGGACTGTGACGTTATAGAGAGTGAGGGCATTACCTTCTCTTTTGCGGCTTACAAACGAGCATTCTCCGCCTAAAAGTTTGCTACAGGTGCGCATGGTATGTTTTTCTAAGATTATTCCTACTAGAAAATCACGCCCAAGATACAAGCCTGAAAAGACAATCAGTAGGGAAATGACGATAATTAGGCTGTTGCGCTTCCAAGATGCCATTTTTAAGCCACCGATAAAGATAACTGCTATACAGCATAATCAATCGGGTATTTTAAAAATATGAATCAAATGATATAGTCTGAAAATATGTTAATATTACTTTTCTTTTCATTTTTAGCAGGCATTGTGACTGTAGCCTCTCCTTGTGTGCTGCCTGTCTTGCCTCTGCTTTTAGCAGCTGGATTCGAGGGTGGACGTAAGAGAGCTTGGGGCATTGTCATCGGATTTATCGGCTGTTTTACACTCGCGACCTTAACGCTTAGCCAAGCTCTTCACACACTGGGCACTTCGGGAAATTGGCTTCATATTGTCGCTGTTGTCATCTTAGTTTTCTTTGGACTGACGCTGTTGATACCTGCTCTGGGAGAATGGTTGGCGCGTTTGGTTAGTCCCTTAGCGCAGTGGGGAGAAAAGCTGGCGCCAAAAACGCCTACAGGGTTTGTAGGAGGAATTGGTCTGGGACTAGCTTTAGGCTTGATTTGGACTCCTTGTGCCGGTCCTATATTGGCGACCTTGATTATCCTCACTACCTTAAATGCCCTCTCCTTTACTATCATAGCTATGGTAGCGGGTTATGCTATCGGTGCGGCGATCCCTATGCTTGCGATCATGTATGGAGGCTCATATATTAAAAATATTACCTCACAACGCGCCTGGTTATCGAATGGTTTAAGGGTTGTATTCGGAATATTGACGATTGGCTTTGCAGTAGCGATTAGTATGGGCTGGGTGGATCAGTTTCAGCAAACGGCGCTTAATTATTTACCTGTTATTGAAGTGGAGAATAATCGGCTAGTCAAAAAAAGATTATCTAGTTTAGTCAAAACTTCGGCAGGTAAACAATTTACACTTCGTGTTGAAGAATTAAACATTCCTCCTAGTGGAGAACTACCTAATATTGCTCCTGCACCCGATTTTGGATCAGATAAGACATGGTTTAATAGTCAGCCACTATCAAAAGAAAATTTAAAAGGTAAAGTTGTGCTTGTGGACTTTTGGACCTACAGCTGTATCAACTGCCTCCGCACATTACCCTACTTAGAACGTTGGTATGATAACTACAAAGACAAGGGCTTTGTGCTTATTGGTGTGCATACTCCAGAGTTTTCTTTTGAACAGCAGCCAGAAAATGTGAAAGCCGCCATGAGCCGTTATGGGGTGAAGTATCCCGTCGTTCTAGACAATGACTACGCTATTTGGCGCTCCTACGGAAATCTCTACTGGCCTGCACATTACCTAATCGATCAGAATGGAAACATCCGTTACTACCACTTTGGCGAAGGAAAATATATTGAAACAGAGAATGCCATCCGCCATCTCTTAGGCTTAAAGCCTATGATGGGCATTGAAGAACAACCTAGTCGACGAGCTGAGACTCCCGAAATTTACATCGGTTATGGTCGAGCTGCGGCCTATCCCTACACGCTGGAAATCGCAAAGGACAAAATGAAGCATTATGTGCTCACAGAATTTCCAGAAGGTGATCACATCGCTTTAGAAGGAGACTGGATCGTCCATGAAGATAGGGCCGAATCTGCAAGCTCTGATAGTTATATCGACCTAAATTTTATCGGCACAAAGGTGCATCTCGTTTTAGGAGAAAAAAGCAGTGAACCCGTTAAAGTGATGCTTGACGGAAAGCCCCTCCCGCGTAAATACTATTCTACTGATATGAATGCGCAAGGCGAAATTTTTGTAACTCAACCCAGAAAATATGATCTCATTCTATTAGGTGGAAATTATGGTAGACATCGGTTACGCATACAAATACCCAAAGGCCTTTCAGCTTTCGCATTTACGTTTAGTGAGGATTAGTAAATGCGGCATCTAGTTATCTTGGGAAGCACCGGTTCTATCGGAAAAAACACTCTAAATGTCGCTCGTCATCTAGGTCCCGAACGCATTCGCATTAAAGCCTTAGCTGCAAAAAATAATATTGAACTTTTATATGCCCAAATCCAAGAGTTTCAGCCTGAAGTTGTGGCGGTTTACGATACCGATAAAGCTTTAGAATTACAGCGTCAATGCCCACACATTAAAGTTCTAAAAGGAATTGAGGGCATCTGTGCGATCGCTTCCCTATCTAATAATCTGTTTGTCGTATCTGCCATGAATAGCGCGATGGGTCTACTACCTACTGTGGAGGCAATTAAGGCTGGAAATACGATCGGCCTGGCCAATAAAGAGGTATTGATATCAGCTGGAGCCTATATCTGCAAGCTAGCCGCAAAGCATGGAGTAGAGCTTCTACCTATGGATAGCGAGCATAGCGCCATTTTCCAGTGCCTCCAGGGGATTAATAAAGACCATGTGAAAAAAGTCATTCTCACAGCCTCCGGTGGACCATTTTTAAAGATGGAAAAAGAGCAACTCAAAAATGTGACCGTTACACAAGCCCTTAAACATCCCAATTGGCTAATGGGTGCAAAAATTACGATTGATTGCTCTACTTTGATGAATAAAGGCTTTGAACTTATCGAAGCGCACTGGCTTTACGGTTTTCCCGTGGAACAACTCGACGTTGTGATTCATCCTCAAAGTATTATCCATAGTTTTGTTGAAACTATCGACTCTTCGATGTTAGCGCAGTTGGCGGTTCCGGATATGCGCCTGCCTATTCAATATGCTCTCACCTATCCTGAACGGTTTCCTAGTCTCATTAAGCCGCTCGATTTTAGAGAGTTAACAAAGTTGGAATTTTTCCCTCCCGACATGGATAAGTTTCGCTGCCTTGCTCTGGCTTATGATTCTCTTAGAGCTGGAGGTAGCGCCTCCTGTTTTCTGAATGGAGCTAATGAAGTTCTTGTTCAGCGCTTCGTTAAGGGTGAAATCCCTTGGATAGGTATTGCGCAAGGACTTGATCAACTCCTCTCTGCTCACCAGATTGTTCCGCTAACGCAGATCAATGATGTTCTCGCTGTAGATGCAGAAGCGCAACGCCTTGCCGAAGAGTTAAAATTCACGTAGCAGATATCCGGCAGTCTATGGCATAATAATCGTTTTATTAGGGTGATGAAATGGCAGCTACTATTTTTTATATTGTTTTAGGATTTTTAGGCCTTGGATTTTTAATTTTTATCCATGAATTGGGCCACTATATTGCTGCGCGACTTGTTGGTATGCGCGTAGAAACTTTTTCGATAGGATTTTTCAAACCTATTTATCAGTGGCACAGTAAGAGTGGAACACACTGGAAGCTCTGTTGGCTTCTGTTTGGAGGATATGTAAAAATTGCTGGGACTGAATCAGGAGAGGTAAAAGATAGTGCCACTGGTGAAACAGTTACAGTTGATCCCTATAGTGTGCCAGATGGTTTTTTTGGCAAGGGACCTTTAAGCCGAATTTTTGTCTCTTTAGCAGGACCTGCAGCAAATATTTTATTTGCATTAGTGGCCTTTATTTTATTGTGGGGAATGGGAGGGCTGACTCAAAACTTTTCTGAACATACACATATTATTGGCTGGGTAGATCCTCATTCGGAGTTGTATGTCCACGGTATTCGTGCGGGCGACGAGATCGTAGCTTATAATGGAAGCGCTTATAATAATTCAACAGATCACCTCCAAGCCCCTATGATGAGTGGCGATACAATAACAGTCTCTGGTTACAAAGTAAATTATTTAACAAACGACCGTACTCCTTTTGAATATACTGTAAAGACTTACCCCCATCCTATCTATGGTGTTCAGGGTGTAAAAACTGCTGGAATTCTCTCACCAGCAAATTATATTATTTACGAAAAGCATGCGGATGGTAAGGAGAATGTACTTCCTCCAAACTCACCCATGCTTCATAGCGGCCTTCGCGCTAATGACCGTATTGTTTGGGTCGATGGAGAGCTTATTTTCTCATCGCTTCAGCTCAATAAAATACTTAACGATAATCGCATTTTAGTTACCGTTCTCCGCCAAGATAAACCGCTATTACGTCGGGTTCCACGCGTTCCTATTCAAGAACTAAAAGTCGATCAAAGCATCCGCAACGAGTTAACCGATTGGCAATATGAAGCTCAGCTAAAAGGTAAGAAACTCCAACAGATATACATGATCCCTTACAATATTACGAATGACGCAACGGTGGAGGGACCATTTAAGCTTATTGATGAAGAGCAAGAAAAGGCAACGTTTCCACAAATCGTGACCATGCCTATCGATGAGCCGCTTCAAGAGGGAGATCGCATTATTGCTATTGATGGTCAGCCTATTAAGCAAGCGTATCAGATTTTGAACCTTTTACAGAGCCGACAGGTTTTAATGATTGTTGAAAATGCTCCAGGCATTACTAAAGCAATATCTTGGGAAAAAGCTGATTCACAATATGATAAAGAATTTAACTTAGAAGCTTTAAATCAGATTGCCACTGCGATAGGTACTGGAAAATCGGTGACAGAGGCAAGAAATTATCGATTGCTCAAACCTATTATTCCTATTGCACGCTATGACTTCATGAAGCAGGACAAAGAATTTGAAACTATCCAGACTGCTATTGAAAAGCAGGAACGCGAGATTTCACAAATTGTCGATCCAGATAAACGCGCAACAGCTATGAAGAGCTTAGAGGCGACTCAGAAAGAGTTAGTGACTGGAATTCCCAATGTTCAAGACCGTAAGGTTCTCTATAATCCAGGGCCCATAGAAAAGTTCAATCAGATCATGCGCGATATCTGGCATTTCTTGACAGCGCTATTTACGATGACAGTCAGTGTAAAGTTGATGGCAGGTCCTATAGGAATCCTTCAATCTGCTCAAATGGCAGCTGTAGGAGGCATTACTCATGCTTTGCAGTGGTTAGGATTCATTAGTTTGAACCTAGGCATTGTTAACTTATTGCCTATACCTGTTCTAGACGGTGGAACTATCCTCTTGTCACTCTATGAGCTAATTACAGGCCATCGCATGAAGCCAAAGACAATGGAGCGACTCATTCTGCCTTTTGCTATCGCATTGATCGCTCTCTTTGTCTTTATTACTTTTAACGACATTAACCGTATCTTCAATATATTCCAGGGCTTCTGGAGTTAACCACAGGACGAAGACATAAGGACAAGGGACAAAGACCTTTAGGACAATGAAGACCTTGAGGACAAAGACTTTCAATCAAGCGTCCTTGTCTTCAAAGTCCTCATTGTCCTAAAGGTCCTTGTCACTTGTCTTTTTGTCTTTGTTTTTGACTAGGGTGCTAAAGCGCTGCATGGCGGGTGAGAAGTCTGTTTTGTCAAGTTCGATTTCGATAAGCTGGAATTCTCCTCTATGAGCTAGGGCATATGTTAGGGCTTTGTCGAATTCGGCCTCTGTTTGTACGCGTACGCCTTTGCCTCCTCCGAGTAATTTGGGAAGCTCTGCATAGCGCCAGTTGACGATATCATTAAAGGCGCCTTCTAATAACGGCCGTTCTGTTCCATAACCGTGGTTATTGAGAACGATGATAATGGGATCTATGCTATAGCGTACGGCTGTAGATAGCTCTGTACAGGTCATTTGGAAGGCCCCATCTCCTACAAGAGCGATAACGCGCTTTTTTGGTGCAACTAGCTGCGTTGAAATGGCTGCTGGGACGCAAAAGCCGAGGGAAGCGAAAAAGGCGCAGGCAAAGAAGGCGTCTTGTTCAACAATGAGGTCTGTGCAGCCAAAGAGGCTATCTCCTATATCAGCTACGAGAATATGATCGGATTGTAGGTGGTTCTGGAGGGTATTAAAGAGTAGTGTTGATGTTATTTTTTGTGTAGTAGGCTTGGAAACATTTTTCTTTTTACAATTCGCCGTGGGATAGGGATGACGAAAGAGGATATTATACTCTGATTGGGCTAAGGCTTTAACAATATCGGTAAAATTGACCTCCTGGTACCTATGATGATCAATGGCGACCTGTTCAGCATTGGCGGTGATGGAGTGGGGATGGTTAAGCTTGGCGGAGAAAATACCTGTATTGACATCGCTAAGGAGCACTCCTAGAGAAATCAGTAGATCGCAGTCGTCCACAAACTGTGTGACAACCGCGTTGCTGATTCCGCCTTGATACACTCCTACAAAAAGAGGACTGTGTTCATTGATAGCCCCTTTTCCTAAAAGGGAAGTCGTAATGGGGATGCAATATTTTTCGGCAAATTTGAATGCATCTTGGACGAGGCCAAGGCGTTGGGTTTCATGGCCGATCCAAAGGACTGGTTTTTGGCTGGATTTTAAAATATTTACTATTTCGTTTAAAGCTTCCTCCAATGCTACAGGATCACTTTTTGGTGCTTCGGGGGCTAAGGGTTGCCTCCAAGTAACTTCTTTGTCAACCATGTCTCGAGGTATCTCGATATAGACAGGCTTCTGGAAACGCAAGCAGCTGTAAAGAACTCGGTCAATAGCATCGAGAGCAGTATCTGGATCATCTAAAAGGGCTTGGTCGATGCTGACATTGCGGAAGATTTCGAACTGGGTGCAGTCTCTCTCATCTTTTCTGTGGCTATTGATAAGGTGGTGGAGATGGGGTGAGTGGTGTGTCTCTGAGGCTCCTGCTGCGCCGGAAATAACAACAATAGGAGAGCTCTCTACATAGGCTTGCGCCATGGCATTGGTAATATTGACTCCCACACCATAAGTAATACAGGCAACTCCTAGCCCTTTCATGCGGGCGTAGGCATCTGCCATATACCCTGCGGTATTTTCCCGGGTTGTATTGACATACTGGATGCGATGCTCCTCAATCAGCTTGTCCATTTTGAGAACATAGTCACCAGGCACACCGAAGATATGTCGCACACCTCGCGTATATAACTGGTCAAGGAGGTACTTACCTATCGTAGTTGTCTTCATGAAAACCTTTGTGCTATATTAAGTGGCTATGTGGACAATCCCTAATATTTTAACATTACTACGTTTTCCTTTGGCGCTTTTGTTTATTCCTAATTCGACGGGAATACGTGTTGCTGTTTTGCTACTGGCCATGGCATCGGATGGTTTGGATGGTTTTATCGCTCGTCGGTTTGGATCTACAACGCGTTTGGGTACTTTGCTTGATCCTATCATGGACAAGTTTTTTGCGGCTGTGATTTTGGGGGTTTTTTGGTGGGAGGATAGGATTACTATATTGGAATGTATGGCGCTTTTGAGTCGAGATGTTGCTGTAGTTCTTTATGGTTTATGGCTTTCTTTGCTGGGGCGGTTAGGTAGCTATCGCGTGCGAGCTATTTGGTGTGGTAAAGCGACAACAGTGTTGCAGTTTATTGTTTTTATTGGTTTATTGTATCAATTTGTTATTCCAATTTTTATTTACTATATCTTCGTAGGGTTTGGATGTCTTTCTCTCGTGGAACTCTACTATTTTGATAGAGAGAACTTTCTTAATTAATTCTTAACAAAAATCTATTATAATCCTTAATATTTTTAATTAATCTTTATTATGCACCCAGTAATTGCCAAGCAGCTTTTAATTTCGATTTCCAAGCAAAGTCAAACTTACCCTGAAATCAAGCTTAAAAGTGATCTTACTGAGCTCGTCGTCCCAGCTATTTTAGGAGATGGCCTGACTCTGCGAAAGAGTATACCCGGGGAGATCTCTGTTTGGCTGCATGATGATAAGATGATTAAAGAACGCGTCTATTTTATTTTTCGTGAAGCAGTCCTTGCATGCCAAAGTGTCTCTGATGGATTTGATGGGTTTGAATTAAACTTTACTGAAGAGATTCTTTCTGTTCTTGAACCTAAACGTACGTGCATTCCCTCCTCTAATACCCTTTCTAAGCTACAGAGTACAGTAGATGAAGAGGCGCTGAAAGAGCAAAAAAGCTTAATTACGCATTCTTACCTGCATAGTGGATCGCCTAATCAGCCCAGTCTTTCCCCTCAGACAATTAAAGAGCTATTAGATAACACAGATAAGCTTTCAGAAGAATCTTTCAACTACATCCTAAAATTTTTAAGTGCAGCTAATGAACTTCCAGGCAATGTCCAGACGCAAAAGAGGGAACGCGTCGTTGGAAGCCGAAGCTATATGCAAGGGATCACGCATGAGTATCTTGAGTTCAATGAGGCTATTCCCTCTGCCGAAATAGCTATCCGTACGTTGCACAAGATTCAAAACTTATCGCCTGGAGAGACCTGGCTTTACTATGGACGTTACGGCAAGTCGATAGGGTCATTGCAAACACTTTTTCAATTATTGAAATATCTTCCTAATGAAATAAGGAAAACGATAGATGAGCCTTTTAAATCTCTTTTAAATAGAGAGAGCCTACCCGATCCTGAGGAATATGTAAAAAAAGAGGTTCATGATCGTTTAACGAAATTAATACAAGTGGCACCTGACTTAAAGCCCTATTTAGATAAGGCTTTATTGAATCCATTATTTCCGAACGAAGAGCGGGAGGTTCCTGAGAAGATATTGAGATGGCTGCCTCGGTTTATGGGAACACCGATAGAAGGCTTGATGAAAGATGGATTTTTAAAAAATTTGTTGATCGCACTCCCTGAGGGATTTGCGGATAAATTAGTCGATTGGATTGCGGAGAATCGCGATGCCCTATCATCGGGTGATTATAAAAATAATTTTATTTCACAAATTGAGGAAAAGGTCCAAGAGATTGTTTTAGACCCATTGCATGATGGAATGCATTGGCTTGATGAAACTATTTTTAAAGTTTCCAATACTTTGATAAATGCATTTCCACCTCAAGTTTTAGAGTCGACTGGACTTGATCGATATTTCTCTTATGGCCAATTATGGATAGAGTTTCAACGCCAAAGTCATTCCGACTACTATACATTACTAGTCTATCCTAATGGTTGTGCACTTAGGCATCATCCTACAAATAGTGCAACGGGAGAAGTTGTTTGGCCATTAAGATTTGAGAATGTACATAAGGACAAATTAAATTTTGAATTCACCCATAAACTGCTCTCTTTTGCTTTAGTGCCATTAAAACAGCCCGATTCTGTTCTGCATGCTGAAGATATCTATGAAGGCCTGTTTAAGAGCTTGGGAGGAGTTACTCCAGATCCTACCCCAGAAGAGTTTATCAGTCCCTTTTCTGTTAATTCCGGTGAAATTGATGCTATTATAGCCTACTGTAACAATAATGAAAAAAACGTTCACAAACTCAAATATGAACTACAAAAAGGGATAATTGTTAACTATTGCCGCTCCTTAGGCAAAAATAGGGACGGTATCTTAAACATTCGTACCTCAGATCAGCAAGAAGTCCTTTCTACCGCTTTGACTACCCTTCAAGGATATTCTGCACTGTTACAGAATATTTTAAGTAAAAATGAATTTCTACAGTTTCAAGGTTCTATTCAAGAACTTGTTTTAGCATTGAAGGCTAACAATAATAGGAAAAACCAAAAAATTCTGCCTAAAGAAGATCCACTGTTGAAGTCTCTGCAGAAGGTTTTGCATGAATGGGATATCTCTCCAGAATTGATTTTAGAGTATAAGAGTACCCTCTCATGGATGTTTGGAGATGGGGTTGGAGACCTTGCAGAGGTCTTAAGCAGCTCTCTCACTGAATTAACTCCTTTACCCAAGAAACCTCAG
>Ga0207072_1022_pt3 | contig 48106 bp, 45 predicted proteins | sample Alteio_BWMinHeat_68_FD_153570 | JGI IMG/M metagenome (GOLD analysis project Ga0207072, IMG submission 153570) | Enriched cells from forest soil in Barre Woods Harvard Forest LTER site, Petersham, Massachusetts, United States -... | ecosystem: Environmental > Terrestrial > Soil > Temperate forest >... | reverse complement strand
GCCATCAGGATTGTACTGTTGGAGGCGTTGAATAAATAACTTGTCGTCTCGATTGGTCAGGCTAGTATCGGGATTTTGAAAAAAGACAATCACATTAAGTTTTAAACCTGCCCAATTGGCTAGAGCATCAATGGGACGCATCTGGTTTTCACGATAGCGTGGAATCAAGATGGCCATTATAGGATCGCCTTTATGTAGATCTTTAACCTCGTCCATAGATTTTAAGGGTGCATCGAGCAAAATCGATCCTTTCTGCAAAGCTTCTAAAATCTTTGCTTTGGCACTAGCGTCCACCCCGACGCGTTGCAAATCTTGGTCGTAGCGCTGTGAATTTAATATAGCTACAGCATTGACGACGGCTCCTCCTCCTGCGGAAAAGCCATATAATGAAACTTTATCAACCTTAGCATCTACCACAACCTTTTTTAAGATGTAAAAGATAGGCAAAAGTTCTTCTATAGATCCAAAAGTGACCTGACCTGGAGCATATTTTCTTTCAAAGAGATCGTGATCTGGGAAATTAAAGCCAAGAAGGTGTTTTGAAGTTACCTTATAGGAATGAATGATACTTGCAATAGAATAATTTCCTGCATATCCATGACAGCAAATAATGAAATCTTCATTGGGAGTAGCTCCCTGAATAAGGTCTATATGTAAGTCATAATTGAAGGGATGGCTAGAACTGTTAAAAACATCTTTAACTTTAGAACCTATCCCAGTAATCTCAACGCCCCAAAGGGTACTTGTAAGGAATAAAAGGGCTAAAATGTATCGGTACATAAAAACTTAATTTGAGTTGACTATTTTTTTGAAGCGTCTACTGGCCTGAAAATGCTCTATCACTGCAGGTCCCTGGTCTTTCATCGTATCAAATATTAAACAATAGGAGGGAGGCAATTCAACTATTTTCAACTCTGGCATTCTTTTAATAGCTATATCTAAATTTTTCTGATCCCACTGATCGGGGAATTCTTGATTGACCTCTATCCACTTGTCAATTAATTTTTTCGCGTTTTCAGTAGGGCCAAAATAGACTGTCCCACTCAAAAGCTCTAAAAAATTCCGCTTTTTATTGTAAAAATGATGCACCGCTACATCACACTCTAATTGATCAAAAAAAATAGGTGGACTTCTAACAATGGCATCTGCATCAACATAAACTACTGGTCGATCAGGGTATTTATTGACCATGTCTCTGATAAATAGGGTCTTATACTGTGTATTTCTTTGCCATGACCCTAGGCTAGGCACCCCCTGGATATCGTAAGGTAAGCTGAATTGATCCAGTGAATTTTTAAGATTAATGACTTCCTCTTCGTAGGGGGTATTGACTGTATAATAAGCTATATAAATAGGATCAGCATAGATTGAAAAAATAAAAGTAAGAAAAAAAACAAGTAAACAACGCTTTAACATTTTTAGCTCCATTATTAAAGAATCTATTATATCATAAACTATATTAATAATAAAGAATGTATCTCGCCTCGCTCACTATTTTCCCCTGTATTTTGTGATAAAATTAATACAAATCTTAGAAGTCCATTGCAAAAAAGTCCTAAATAGTGCTAAATAGTGAATTGATAGTAACAAAACAAAACGGAGTCTATTCGTGACTAAGGCAAAAGGTACAATCAAGTTTTTTAATACTCAAAAAGGTTTTGGATTTATTACCCCTGAGGGTGGTGGTAAGGAACTCTTTTTTCACGTGAGTAATGTCGAAGGTAATGCTCAGTCCCTACATGAAGGGCAAAAAGTAGAATTCGTTGAAGGTTCAGGACGCAAAGGACCCGAAGCTACAAAAGTTACCGCAATCTAATCTTTTCAAAAGGCATAGTTTTATCGCTATGCCCTTTTTTCTCTTTACTATTTTTTGTAAATAGTTTATTCTCTCTTTAATTAATTTTTTATTTTTATAGGTTATTTTACATGTCATTTAAAAATCTCGGTCTTTCTACTGAATTACAACGTGCAGTCGCCGACAAGGGCTATGATACTCCTACTCCTGTTCAAGAACAGGCTATTCCCGCTATTTTAGAGGGGAATGATATCATGGTTGCTGCACAAACAGGCACAGGGAAAACCGCAGGGTTTACTCTTCCTCTACTCCATCTTTTAAACGCTCATCCAAAGGGAAAAGGATCTCGTTTTGTACGTATTCTTATTCTGGTTCCTACACGTGAATTGGCTGTTCAAGTATGGGAAAGTGTTAAAACTTACAGTAAACATTCTCATCTAAAATCGACGGCAGTTTTTGGTGGTGTAGGCATTTTTCCTCAAATAAGAAATCTGCGCAGTGGCGTTGACATTCTGGTTGCTACTCCTGGTCGCTTGTTGGATCATCTTAGCCAAAGGACTGTAGATCTATCTAGAGTGGAACATTTGGTTTTGGATGAAGCGGATCGTATGCTGGACATGGGATTTCTTCCTGACATTCGTAGAATTTTATCGCTGTTGCCGAAAGAGAGACAGAGCTTGTTATTCTCTGCTACTTTTTCGAAAGAGATCAGAAACCTTGCTGATGGCTTGCTAAAATCGCCTAAGATGATTGAGGTGACTCGTAGCAACTCGACTTCAGAACTAATCTCTCAAGTGGTCTATCCTGTCGATAGTAAGCGCAAACGTGAACTTCTTTCTCATCTGATCTCATCGGAACAATGGAAGAGAGTCCTTGTGTTTACTCGTACAAAACATGGCGCTAATAAGCTTTCGGAGCAGCTAGAGATGGATGGAATCCAATCGACAGCTTTCCATGGCAACAAAACGCAATCGGCCCGCTCTAAAGCTTTGTCAGACTTCAAACGAGGTACAGTGCAAGTGCTTGTGGCTACAGATATTGCTGCTAGAGGTTTAGACATTGATTTGTTGCCTCATGTGGTGAATTTCGAACTGCCTAGCGTTCCAGAGGACTATGTGCATCGCATTGGACGTACTGGACGTGCTGGAAGAGTAGGGGAAGCGATTTCTTTAGTGAGTATCGATGAGCAAAAATTGTTGAGAGACATTGAAAGAATGCTTAAGACAGAGATACCTAAGGTGATCATTCCTGGTTATGAGCCAGATCCAAAGATTAAGCCTGAGCCTATATTCAATAGACGCCCACCATTCCGTGGTCCAAGGAATTCAAGTCCTCCTCGGAAACATGGTAAAGGACGTGTCGGCCATAGTTTTAAGAAATAAACCCTGAGCATATGCCAGGTGTAGCCTAGCACGCTCTTCGGGGTTATTCATCGATTTTAGTAAGTCAATATTGAGCTGTGTGAAGGGATGGATAGAGTCCACAGCTCTTTTGGGAGAGAGGTTGTATTCGGGGAATCTCTCATCATCAACATAATATTTGAAAATAATGCGCGTCTCATCGAAAGCTGCAGGAGTAGTCTTTTCTAAAAGAGCCGCAACTTCTTGAAAATCCATCTTCGAGGCCATTTTCATCTCTAAAGAGAGTAGAAAATAGTTCCAGCGTACAATCCAAAGGTATTCTAAAGGAACAGAGGCAAGAGCTGATTGATAAAAGTTTTGACACAGATTCCAGAGATCGGCATGCTTTAAGCGCGAGAGAGGCTCAGGGACTTCTGCAACTAACATAACACAGCCTAGGCCAGTTAAATCGAGAGATAGGGTTAGTATCATCAGGTTATTGAAACGAATCCAAGATTCCTGCTCATCGACTCCAAGAACGCCATACACCATGTTTTTTTGCATGAGGGAATTTTGATAGTAGTAAATCATATCTACAAGAAAGTAACCCTGTTTTCCTGTAATTTTACGAGGGATTTGGATCGAGCTTTCTTTCACTTTTCGTATTAACTCTTCATAGAGTTTTTTATAACTATAGTTCTCTTCAAGGTATACGTGAGCTGTTTTAGCTATTTTTTGAGTAATTTCAGGATTTTCCAAATAATAGAGTAATTTTTTCTCAAAAGAATCTTTATTAAATCCTGCACCATGTACTTCATCCTGAAATAGATCTGAAAATTTATTCTCAAAAAAATCGCCATCCCAATCATATTGAAAAACCATCGAACCAGTCGATATAGCCTCTAGAGTGCGATAATTGTATGATCCATGCACTCCCGTGATATTTAGGGTAATACGGCTTTTCTTTAAGACCTCCAGATATTTATCCATGGTTAGGTCTGATAGAAATTCTATCGAAAAACGGCCTGGATGTTTCTCATTAAATTCTCGTACCCATTGGAGAAGTTGATTGCGTTTATTGGCATATGCTGGCGAAGTGTGTTCTGAAAATGTTACACAGAGGTCTATCGATTTATTGTCCCATTGAGGTTCGACCGTTCGGTTAAAAGAAGCCCAGTTTATCCCGAAGGGAATATCGATAACTTTATCCCCATATTTTTTTCTTAAAAGATCTCCATGAAAACTTGAAATGGATATGACCTTGTCAAATAGTTCACAGACATATTCAATCGATTTGTGCAAAAAGGTGTGACAAACGCTAGCTACAATAGGAAAAGGAGCTATTTCAATGCCAGGAGGAATATAATGCCGATGCTCAATCTGATTGTCCCAATAAAAATCGGGGTGAAAGCCTGGCGGCAATTTAGTTAAAATTTCAAAGAAAAGGCTATTAGGTGAGCAATGAATAGCAGAGGTGTATGAATAAGCCTTCTCCACACATGTTAAGCATACCACATCGGCTACTTCAAAAAGAAAGTATGAATGGATGTTAGGATAATTTAGACCGATCGGACCACCCAGTAAAATTTGGGGGCGTGTGCGTGGAAGGTGGGAAGCATTGGCGATTCTGAATTCGTTATATATAAACTTTAATTTGAAATTATTTTTATACCGTTCAAGCAAAACCTGAAATTTTTCTTCAACCTCTAAGGGATGATCGCCCTTCTTAATCGTATGCAACTGTCGGACTATCTCAGCATCTTCGTCGTCTAAAGGCATAACAACCTGAGTTTTTCAAACCTAACTGTGACGCAAATAGTCTTTCTTTGTGCATTTAGGAGTAGTAGGCTCGACAACAATGGTATCTTGTGGAGCTGTATAGGGGATTGCAGACATTGCTTGAACGCGCCAAGACTTATCTTGAAGAACAACACTGTAAGTGACTGTTAGCATAGGAAGGCCATATTTATCTAATAATATGCCTTGCCAAACAGCTTCTCCAGGTTCAAATGAAAGTGAAGAGAGGCTAATGCCCTGAAAACTCTTTAGCTGCGGCATTGCGGCTACCATCTCTGTAAATTCACACAATGGAGTTGCATCTTTAAAATCACTGCTTGTCAATCTGTATGCTGTTATGATGTCACCTCTCTGAAGAATGCGAAGATGTGCTGCAGCAAGCTCCAAAACAGGGGTAGACCGAAGATAGCGAGAAGCTTCAGCTTTAAGATTTATAACTGGTAATAACGTCAAAGCTAATAAAGCAATGAGAAATCGCATCGTCACTCTACCCTAAAGCTGAATGGTTTAACTTCTCCATTGCTCGCAGATACAGTCACTTCATAGATTCCTTCTGGCCATCCTTGAGGGGGAGGAGCAAAAATGAAGGATAGTGTGCTATTTCCATCTGTTCTAATGCGAGAAGTAATATCAGGGATCACTGTACCGCTATTTAGATGCTTGAAAGAAAGGTTAAGTTTGTCACCTTTTTTTGCATCTTCTACAAAGAGATTAAAGTAAATGCTGTCCTTACCCTTTGGTATTGAGAGGGTTGGAACTTGGACAAATCCAGCTTCATTAACTTTGGTACCAAAGACTCCATAAGTAATTGATAAGTTAGACTTTTCGTTATGCTCTGGATGAACTGTCTCCTCCTTAGAATGCTGTGGTATAGGTGCTAAACGAATCAACGCAGCAGGGGACGTTAAGTTCTCTTCTTGTTTGACAGGCTCTTCTTTCTCTTCAGCAAGAAGTTCTGTGTGATGAGCTTTTGAGAGACCTCTAGGAGGAGATGAGTTGTCGAGAATTTGAATGTTTTGGATCTTCCACTTATTATTTTCACGTACCAGATCATACAGAACAGTGGCCGTTTCTTTGGAATTTGAACTCATGCTCACTTTAAAGGATGCCGAATCAACACCATTTGACTGATCTTCGATTTTATAGTTGGCATTGTCGACAAAAACAGAATTTCCTTTAACGAAATCAGTAAACTCCTGAAGGTTAGTTGACCGCTGAAATGCCTGTGAGGTTAGTTCGAAATAAGAGCGGCTAATCTCTCCTGTACTATCAAGAAAAATCTGTAATTGAATAGGGTATTCAATCGCAGAAGGATTTAGGTTTTCAGGAGGCAATGGAGTAGGCTTTTCCGTAACAGGCGTCCCTTTTGTAGATGGTGTGGGTATGGTTGTCCCAGAAATATTCAGAACATGGATTTTCCAAGCACGATGTTCTAACACTAATGTAAAATCTAATGTAGCGGTACCATAAGGACTAGTGGATGTTGCGCTGACAAATCCGTGATCCGCTTCAATCTTCGGCTTTGAGAATGTTACAGTGCCCTGCATAATAGCTGGGAGTCTTTGCATGATTTTTTTGAATTCATCGTAAGAAGTGCCTTTTTGGAACCCTTCGCTCATGTAATACTTATAAGCGGCAGAAAAATCGGAATGTCCCAGGCTTGTCAATAGCTGCTGAACTGGTATAATGATCTCTGTCGGGTCTTCAGTCGGCTTAGCTACTTCAGGCTGCGCTGTATAATTCACAGGCTCTTGCTTTGGCTGAGGAACTTGAGTGGGTACTGTCTCATAATTGATATTGATAGCAAGAATCTTCCATACGCCACTTTCTTTCATCAAAAGATAATTTACATGTGCAGTGGCATCTGGACCAGCTATATCCACAATTTCGGTTCCATAACTAGATTGAAATGATGGCGTAGAATATTTTGCTTGGCCTGTTGTCAGAATGGGATATCTTTGAACAAAGTCCTTAAACACCTGAAGGGTATTCGCATGTTTAAATCCTTGCGACATGCTCGCTTCATACGTAGCCTCAACATTCCCAGACTTTAACATTTGCAGATGCTGCTCAATAGTATTCTTAATCCCTTCATTATCTTCTGCAGAGGGTGCAGGTGCAGCTGGGGCAGATGAAGGAACAGGAGGAGGAACGGAAGGAGGTACTTCCTGCGCATCTAATGCTGCAATTAAATTATCTAAATGCAAAGGCTGGACTTCCGTTGTTACTGACTCTGGCGCTGGCTTAATTAAACGCATGCTCCAAATTTTCCACTCACCATTAACCCTTCTCAACCCGTATTCAATGGGCATCTCAGTCATATTAGCGTATAACTTTATATCCACTCGACCTTCATTTCCATTGATCGAATGGTTCACTATTTCACGTTTCTTGTGGGTGCTAAGCATGGGAGTTTCTTTGACAATCTTTTCATATCTCCAGTAGGGTGTTCTCTGCTGAAAATCCTCTGTAACGGCATCATAGTAGGATTTGGATACTTTACTGTTCTGTAAAGCATTAAGCTGGGTATCAATAGGCTTTCTCAACTGCTCTAAAGAATCCCTATCCGCTACGCTATTTGTCTCGTCTAGCACCGTAATTGTCTGGATCTTCCAATCTCCCTGCTCTTTGATAAGCTTATACTCTACGGCTACTGCTTGTCCCTTCGGTAAAACAAGATCTCCCTTCAAAGTAGCTTCATGATCTGTTTTTTTAACGACTTCCAATTGAAGCTTAGGGTCCTTGCGAAAGAAGGGGTAGAGATCTAAAAAGGCGCGAAAAGAGGGGAGAGAGGTGACCTCTTGAAACTCTTTGGAAGTATACTTTGCATACGCCTCTAAATCATCGTCTCGATTAATAGCCTCAAGCTGCTTTTTTGGATTTTCTAAAAGGTCATCTTTGGCAAAGAAATAACCACTCGCAGCAATCACTATAGCCGCTGCAATGACAAAAAGTATCGTTAGATTGAAACGCTTGTTCTGCATGCATGCTTCCTTATTTAATAGTCAGTCTGTAAACTAGGCGCGCAGCCATACTGCGCTATCAACAACGCCGCCAGTCCGCAGTCAATATGACACAGTTGCTTGTAGACTTCAAGACCCTTAGCGTTTGCCCCAAGCTGAAAATATAACGTCCCTAAGCGATGAAGGGTATCTCTATCACTGGGACATAACCTTAATAGCGCCTCGCAAGCATGAATTTCTTCAAAAGGAAGAGCCAAGTCGCGATAGCTCAAGGCAAGCTGGGCATGTACCCAAGGATCGTCAGGGGCGTAACTGCTAATAATCTTAAATTCTTCGATCGCTCTTTCTGCAGTATGGCGATATTTTTCTGCAACAATAGCATCATATCTCTTTTTTGGAATCCATCTTAACTCTTCATTAGTCTCTTCACTGCGCGGGTCCTTATAGAGCCTAGAGAGAAGGACATAGCCATTAGCTAGCTGGCTATGGTATGTTAAATTCACGGGATCGCTCTTTACAAGATCAAGATATTCTTTTACAGAAGCAAGCAGCAAAATCTCTCGCAATACATACATCTCTTTCCAAAAAAGGAAGCAGCTTAAAATTTCCAAAGGAGAGCTTAAATACCTCGAAAACCACCTGTGCGAGTAGTAAGAGTACTCTTTTCCATTCAAATAATCTGCACAAAGAGCATAAGCCAAAGCCATTGTAGAGTGATGCTGAGGGGTTCCTGAAGGATAGGGTATCGCCTCGTGACATAACTTTCCAAATTCTTCACACATCATGCGGTACTTTTGGGGTTTATGAATAATCAGAAATCGGTGGAAAACATAATAAGCGAATAGGCCCAACACAAATAACCCTAAAGAAAAGGCTGTAAGTATAGGATTAATCCAAAAAGTCAACGAAGAGATTAATAAAAATGCAAACAGACCAAGAACTATCCAACAGAGCGTAATCGTTAAAAAATATCTTTGAATCGTGCTTTTGACCCTCTTAGTAAAATTTTCAATCACACGATAAAGTTCACGCTCTAATTTTTCAGAGTCAACTCGAAACGGAACATTATTTTCTATCTTATAATGGGAAAATTGCATAATATCCCGAGTTTTTGCTTTTTTCCCTTAAATTTCAAGGATAATTGGACTTTTTCCTTGTGGAAAAATCCAAGTACAAGCAGACTATACCGTATTCTGCACCGGTAGCTTAATCGGATAGAGTACCCGGCTACGAACCGGGCGGTTAGAGGTTCGAGTCCTCTCCGGTGCGATGCTTATTCAATGCTTTAGCTGCCCTCCTATTGAAACAAACACCTATCTGATTGCTTGCGAAAGCTCGCGAGAAGCTGCCGTTATCGATCCTGGTCTAGAAAGCTACGAACACGTACAAGCTTCTGTCAAAGAACATCAACTCACTCTTTCTCGTGTCTTGTTGACCCATTCTCACTGGGACCATATCGTCGAAGCCGCGACTTTTAATAAAGAGATTCCCGTCTATGTTCATCCTCTAGATGCTTCAAATGTCCTACAACCCGGTAGCGATGGTCTTTCATTGCCTCTTCCCATCAAGGGATGCACCTCCATCTTAGATCTTGAAGAAGGAAAAAAATATTCTCTCGGAAACCTGACATTCACCGTCATACATACTCCAGGGCACTCTAAAGGCAGTGTCTGCCTCTATTTTGAAAGCGAAAAAACACTCTTTTCTGGAGATACACTCTTTCAAGGCACCTATGGAAAAATCACTCTGCCCACCTCACAGCCAGAATTGATGGGCCCCTCCTTAAAGCGCCTAGCACTGTTACCTCCCTCTACAATAGTCTATCCAGGGCACGGCCCTGCGACCCAAATCGGCCACGAAACTTGGCTTAATACAGTTTAAAAGGAGAAAACCATGGCAGTACTAGTAGGAAAGTCCGCTCCTGAATTTTGCGCTCAAGCAGCACAAGAAAATAAAATTATTGATGAAATCACCCTAAACCAATTCTTAGGTAAATATGTCATCCTTCTATTTTATCCCCTTGACTTTACCTTTGTCTGCCCAACTGAACTCCATGCATTTCAAGAAGCACATGCACAGTTCCAAGCACGGAATGCCGCTATCATTGGCTGCTCAATTGATAGCGTTTATTCACATCTTGCCTGGCTAGCTACCCCTAGAAAAAAAGGCGGAATCGAAGGCGTTAAGTATCCTATTATTTCCGACATCCATAAAACCATCGCCCAAGATTACGGAGTGCTCCATCCCACAGATGGTATAGCTTTGCGAGGATTGTTCTTGATTGACCGCAAAGGAATAGTCAGACATCAGCTTGTTAACGATTTGCCACTCGGAAGATCCGTCCCTGAAGTATTAAGACTTTTGGATGCATTACAATCCTACGAAAAGCATGGCGAAGTTTGCCCAGCTAACTGGAAAGAAGGGGAGAAAGGAATGATGCCTACAAGAGAGGGATTAGAAAGATACGTAACTACTGAAATCGGTTAGCCTACTTTAGAAGACATCAGAAAATCGTAAAGATCAGCTTCATTACTGATAATAATGCAGTGACACTTTACACAGAGGGGACGCATGGCATCTAGAATGGCAGCGTCTCCAACACCCGGGGCACAAATTGCAGAGACAGCTAGAGATATCCCTTGAGTAGTTAAGAGCTTTAAACCACGAAAGTAGTCCTGATAGCTGTAACCCTCCTCTTTGACTCTAAAAAAAAGCAATTCGAATTCATACATTAAAGCTTGGATAGCGTAGTAAATCCCACGGCTCATTGGAGGAGGCTGCCCAAAAGATTCCAATAATTGATCCATCGATCGGCAGTGATGACAGCAGAAAAAGTCGCCTTTTTCCGCTTCACCAAATAAAATAATTTTACTCATAGTATAACCCTATAAGTATTAATTATAATTTTATATTAACATCAATTATTTTAAATTACAAAATATACTATCACTATAGAGACACGAAAAGTGTGTTAATTGACCTAGTTCACCGCAGAGCCGCAGAGAACGCTGAGCAAACGCGGAGAGATTTTTGTGAAGAAAAATTCTCTGCGCTTCCTCAGCGTTCTCTGCGGCTCTGCGGTTATTCCCAATCTAAAATTCCTAGTCTAAAAAAAGTAAAGGCCTTGCCATACCCGAATGATTCGGATAGGGCAAGGCACGAGTCGAAAAACCAGATTAATCTATCACTAGACCTGCGCTAGCATTTCCAGTGACAGTGTTAATGAGAGAGAGACCCGAAGCAGTAATGCTAAATACTAGCAAAACTCTGGTTTCGGCTGCCACTGGTATATTTAATCCTGTAACTATGCCGTGGCTTATATTACCTATGCCTATAACACCTGTAAAAACGGGTGATAAAACCACATCCGCGCCCCCAACAGGTGTAAAGATGTTATTAGGTGTAGTGGATGTATATACCTGGGCAGTGATCGTGACAGTCGACCCAACAAGCGACAGGCCGACAGTAGTACTAAAGTACGCTGAAAGAGCAGTAATAGTACCAGCACGTGGCATTGAGAAAGATAAGTCGGTAAGCGATGTGGTATCAATAGCTCCACCCGCGACGTTCACATTCGAGATTGAGCTACCAAAGCCTACAACCCCCCCTGTCCCTGCTAGTCCACCGAGAATACTCGTCATGGCAATTGGGCCGCCTGAAGCAAAAGGAATAATAGCTCCAGGACCTGCTGCACCAGTAGCTCCTGTTGGACCAGGGGCTCCTGGTGAACCTGGAGATCCTGCTGGACCAGGAGTTCCTGTTGCACCCGGAGAGCCTGTTGCACCTGGAGAGCCTGCTGGACCAGGGGCTCCTGGTGTACCGGTCGCTCCTGTTGAACCTGGAGATCCTGCTGGACCAGGCGCTCCTGATGCACCCGGAGATCCTGTTGTACCCGTAGCTCCTGGTGCACCCGGGGATCCTGTTCCACCTGGCGCTCCAGTAGCACCTGTAGCCCCTGCTGTACCTGGAGGCCCTGCGGGACCTGGAGGACCTGCTGGTCCAGGAGATCCGCCGCCACCTCCGCCACCGCCATCGTCATCACCGGCGCTGGCAGCTGAAGATGAAGAAGCTTGCGCTTCAATGTTCCAATAGTCTGGAAGTAGGCTATCAAAATAGTCCTGTTCCAAATTCATACTTGTTTCGTAAGCCCACTGTGGCTGAGAAGATACCTGCGCCATACTCTCAGCACTAATGAAAGTGGAAGCCATCGCAAAAATTGTTATTAGATGTTTCATACTTGAATCCTGGCTAAATGTTTTCAGGCAGAATTCAAATTGATAGATTTTTCTTTCTTTTTCAAGTAATTTTTTTAAATTTTAAGCTCCGCCTCTAGCGTATCAGCGCACTTTGGTCCAAAACTCGCAGTATCTATGTAGCGCGCCGTAGAGCCAAGCTCTGCTTCGATTTCTAATAATCGATTATACTTTGCAACTCTATCTGTACGTGAACTTGACCCAGTCTTTATTTGCCCTGCCTTTGTGCCCACTGCAAGATCGGCAATAAAGGTATCTTCTGTTTCTCCAGAACGATGTGAGATGACAGTTGTATATCCATTAGTTTGAGCGACATAAATCGTTTCTAAGGTTTCTGTTAATGTTCCTATCTGATTCAGTTTAATTAAGATACTATTTGCACAATTCTCGGAGATTCCCTTACCCAAAAACTTAATATTAGTCACAAAAAGATCATCTCCCACGATTTGCACCTGCTTACCTAATCTCTCAGTTAACAAGCGCCATCCCTGCCAATCATGCTCGCTTAATCCATCCTCAACGCTATCAATGGGATATTTACGGCAAAGTTCTTCTAAATAAGCCACCTGCTCTTCAGAAGTACGCTCTGCAAAATCAATTTTTTTAGCTTGGCGCTTCTTCTCGATATACTTCCCTGAACTTCGATCATAAAACTCCGAAGCTGCGCAATCGAGCGCTAAAGTAACCTGTTGCCCAGGGCGATAACCCGCTTTTTCTATCGCTTTCAATATAGTCTCTAAAGCCGCTTCATTGGAGACCAAATTAGGTGCAAACCCTCCCTCATCGCCTACAGCTGTGATATGGCCTTCTGCCTTTAGAATCGACTTAAGGGTATGGAAAATCTCGGCTCCCATACGCACAGCCTCGCGAAAACACGATGCTCCAACGGGGCGAATCATAAACTCTTGAAAATCAAGAACATTATCCGCATGTGCCCCTCCGTTGATAATATTCATCATCGGACAGGGCAAGAAAGAGGAAAACGTACCGCCAATATAACGATAAAGTGGAATTCCTAAAGTAGCTGCTGCTGCACGAGCAAGAGCCAACGACGCGCCTAATATAGCATTTGCTCCTAAACGCTCCTTATTCGCTGTTCCATCAGTTGCGATCATTAACCGGTCTAAACGCTCCTGATCTAGAACATTTTCTCCCATCAAAAGCTGAGCTATAGGGCCATTGACATGTGCTACCGCCTGTTGAACGCCCTTTCCCCTGTAGCGCGCTGGGTCTTTATCGCGTAATTCAATCGCTTCATACTCTCCCGTAGAAGCCCCCGATGGAACGCAAGCTTTCGCAACAACTCCATCAGATGTCATCATCGTGACCTGTAAAGTAGGAAAACCACGCGAATCCAGAATTTCAAGACCTTTGACTGACTTAATGGTACTCATACTCACCGCCTTTTAATCTCAAGATAACAATCAACTCTATTTGCTTAAATTGAAACTTTCGTTAAAGTTATAAAATATAATATATAGATCACAGTAGTCACATCATGAGTAGTGCCCTATCCGAAATGACCAGGAGAGCTGAAAAAAAAACTCCCAATACCTCTCCTGTAGACATGCGGAGAGTAGCTGCCATTGTCCTTGGCGGAGGGCAAGGGACACGCCTCTTTCCCTTGACTAGCACACGCTGCAAGCCTGCAATTAGCTTTGGAGGGCATAATCGCCTTATTGACATTTCAATTATTAATGCGATTCACTCTTATTGCGATAAAATTTATATTATCACACAATTTCTTTCTACATCTCTCCATAAACACATCTGTCGTACCTATCAGGGCAATAGCGCCTTCTCAAATGGCTTTCTCGATATTTTAAGCGCAGAACAGCGTCCTAGCCATGATGAATGGTTCCAAGGAACAGCTGACGCAGTGCGTCAAAATCTTTATTACCTAAAAGAAGCGCCTGTGGATTATTTTCTAATTTTATCGGGTGATCAAGTCTATTCAATGGATTTTCGCGAGATGGTCGCTTTTGCTAATAATATGAATGCTGACGTAGTTGTAGGGGCTCTTCCAGTAAATCTGGAAAATGCAAAGCGCATGGGAATCCTAAGAATTGATCAGAATAGTAATGCCGTGACAGATTTCGTTGAAAAGCCACAACAGACTGAAATTTTGGATACTCTTAAGCTGAGCAGAGCCTTTCGTAACCGGTTAGAGATTGACGAGAGTGAGAAGAAGTTTTACCTAGGCTCAATGGGTATCTATCTCTTTAAGCGTCAAGCACTTATAGATTTGCTCACCAGTGACCCACGGGAAGACTTTGGAAAACACCTCCTCCCTACCAAAGTGTCCCAAGGTGGAGCTTATGCCTATATTCATGACGGCTATTGGGAAGATATCGGCACAATTAAAACCTTCTATGAAGCTAATCTTGCCCTCACCTATCCTTCAGCTCCTTTGAACTACTACAATGAAGCATACCCCTTTATCCGCAATTTCTCACAGCTGCCAGGAGCAAAAATTATCAATTGCATGATTAATAATTCCATCATTTGCGAAGGATCAATTGTAGAGGCAGAAGAGGTCACCCACAGCATCCTGGGACCACGATCTGTCATAAAAAAAGGCGCCGTGATTCGCCATAGTTATATTATGGGCAATGATTTTTACCATCCTCCTTCTGTAGATAGCCGTTTTCCCGAAAAATTACATATTGGAGAAAACACCATCATTCAAAAAGCTATTGTCGATAAAGATGTCTACATAGGTAAAGGAGTACATTTGGTGAATAAAGCCAATCTAACCAATTACGATAGCGATAAAGTCTATATTCGCGAAGGGATTATCGTTGTTCCAAGAGGAGCTTATATCCCTGATGGCTTCAATCTTTAGGCAATTCTATGGCTGTTTGGGCAATCGCTGATCTCCACCTCGCCTTTGGAATCACTGGCAAAGAGATGGATATTTTTGGAGAACAGTGGAAAGACCATCCTGCCAAAATCGAACAAAATTGGCGCAAAAAAATCACCAATGATGATCTCGTCCTGCTTCCAGGAGATATCTCTTGGGCTCTTCGCTTAGAAGATGCTCTTCCTGATCTTGAGTGGATCCATTCCTTGCCAGGAACAAAAGTCATGTTAAGAGGAAACCATGATTTTTGGTGGTCATCCTTAAAAAAAATCGCAGAAGTCCTCCCGCCATCCATTCATATCATTCAAAATAATATTTTTTCTTGGAATCATGTTTGCATCGGTGGAAGCCGCCTGTGGGACTCCTACGAGTTCAATTTTGGAAAATATATCCCCTATATTCCCCCAGACCTTCTAACCTTTACAAAAGAAGAATTTGACGATTCCCCACAGCAAAAGAAGATCTTTGACCGCGAACTTGTGCGCCTAGAGATAAGCCTAAAAGCCCTACAACCAAGCGCCAAGGTCAAAATAGCAATGACTCATTATCCACCTATAGGAGTAGAGCTAGCCCCCACAAGAGCTTCTGAACTATTTCAGCATTATGGAGTCAATATCTGCGCCTTTGGACACCTCCATAATGTGGTTCACACCTACGATCCACTCTTTGGCGAACTCAACGGCGTACGCTACGTCCTCGTCGCCGCCGACTACATCAACTTCGACCCCGTCTTCCTCTGCGAATAAAGCCACTGTAATTTTTTTTCTCCTAGCAAAATAATAAAAATGTTTGATTTTTTTGACTGAATAACCTAAAATAATAGAAAAGGGATTCTCATGGTATACAAACCACTCGATGAAAAGACCTATCTACAATATTTAAAAATAGTTGGGTGGAGTTTAAAGAAAGGTTCTGTCGATTATAAATTACATGATGAAAATGGCACTTTTGTCTGCGCTATCAAAATTAGCCACGGAAAAAAAACAAAACAGGAAGTTGTTGCGCGAAGTGTTCATAAAACAGAGCAAGAATTTAAAGAAAGGGGTTTAGTATGGCCACCAAAAAAGAAATCAAAGAGCATTTAAAGATTGCTCTACAAGAGATTGGTGACATTAATCCTTGGTTTGATAAAAAGTTTGATACATGGATTTTTAGTCATCCAGCTTATCCCGTCGAATATTCTGGAGATTCCAAAGAAGAAGTCATCAAGAACTATCCCTTGTATCTTCACGACTTTATCGAAGAGAGGCTCAATGATAATCTAAGTCCTTTAACAGAAAAGAAAACAACTGGTCGTGGTGGAAAACGAGAAGGATCTGGAAGGCCTAAGGGATCTATAAAAGAGCCTACAAAACGTGTTACTCTTCCTCAAGATGTTGCAGAGTGGATTAGCAATCCTAGTACAATCTCTCATCTTCGAGGACTAGGGTTTATGTCTGCTTATCAAGCCCATACTCATAAACACATACTGCGCAAATAACATGGAATTAGAAGGACGAGTTTGGAAAGACGGCAAAGATCCCGGCTGGTTAGTAGAAGTACCTTATCTACATGTAATGACTCAAGGAACCACAAGGAAAGATGCTTTATTTATGATTTCAGATGCGATACAGTTATTAATGGAAGAGACTTTTGAAGGTTTTGAGTTCGAAATTAAAGTGACTTATTATGGTAATGATTTATTTGAAATCAGCTGTAGCGACAGCAATCTTTTATCTGCTTTTGCACTAAGAAGACAAAGAGATCCATTACTGTAAAAAGCGAAAATGCTTTTTGCAGTATTGAATTTGCTTAGTGAAAGTTAAGTTCTTTAGAAAAATCAATTTAGGATTCCTATGAAGCTTACTAAACAACTAAATCTGAAACACGTTAGTCATATTTTGGTTAGTATTGAGGATGGAAAGCTTATTGTGGAAGCGCGGCAAAAGTATAATTTGGCTGAAATGCTAAAGGAAATCACCGAAAAAAATCAACATCATCCTCTTTTAGATGATAGCCCAAAAGAAAATGAAGAATGGTAAATTATACACCAGAGGCTATATTGCATAGTTTGCATTAAAAATAGACTAATTTATCTTCAAAAGTCCTTTTAAATTCATTTGTTGCATCTAGGACTTCATTACGTCTTTTGGTCTTTTCTTGGACAAATCTTGAATTTTCCGACTGATAAATTCCAGATTTCCTCAAGGCATAATCACTCTCATAACCTCCTAATTCAAGGATGATCATTCCTTTTTTCTTAATCTTTTCTAAAAGCTTTTCTTTAATAAAGTATTTATTATTGATAAGTTCGATAGAATGGACAAACATTATATCATATTTATCCCCAAATTTATCAACAAGTTTGAGTTCAATTTGAATGTTCGGATTATTATTGGTATATGATTTAATCAGAGATTCAATATCATTTTTGGTAGAACTAGAAATATAATCGGGATGAGTATTTAGATCGATTGTAAATTTTTTATATCCTTTGGCAACAAGATCTGCTAAATAGAGAAATCCCGACTCGATAAAATTATCTGGATCATAAACAGCCAAGTGGATAGTTTTTTCGTTATTTGTGTGATTGTTCACATAATCATGTATAATTTTAGGTTCTTGCCAGCCATTGCCTTTTTCTTCGTTTAATTTAAAGTCATCTTTTTTAATAACTATACGTTTATTGAATGCAGTTACAAACATAGGGGCATCATTTGATAAGCACTCTCGCAGTTTAAAAATCACGTTTTCCCAACAGCTTTTTAAAACACACATATCAATTGCATAAACACAATGATATTTTTTTTCGGGCTGTGAATTTAAAACATCATCAACTGAGCTGAGTTTTTCTACCGTTAACTTTATCCCTTTCTTTTGATTTGTTTTTTCCGTCCAATCTTCAATATTTAAAAATAGTTTTTTAAAATGATTATTATTAAACGTTGGACCAACAAAAGTTATATTAATATTTTTATAACCGAGATGAACTAATGATTTTAATAACAAAAAATCTTGTAAAAGCTCACCTGATCCTATGCTTAAAATATGATATTGCATGTCTTTATCAGGATAAAGTTTTGTAAATTCACTGAGTATCTTTTCCTCAATTGCCTCTCTTTTTTTACTAGTATGACTTGCGCATTCGCATCTATTAAAGCCTAAGAGTTTGCCTTTATTCATCCACTTTGCAGCCTTCTCCTCAGAAGGACGCAAAGATCTTTCGGTAATATTAACAACGGTCTGTTGCGCGGTAGATAATGAAGGTGTTTTAGGTCCTATACCCATTCTATTACAAGAACTCAAATTGCTACTCAAATATATCATGAAACTTCCAAACTTTTTTTATTTTGTTTTATCTTGACTAGCCGCAGGCTGTTGAGCTGGAGGCGGTGTTGTTGTATAGTTGATTACTCCATTGGTATCCTCTTTGTAAATGTGCTCAATATTGGGAACTTCGTTATTATCTTCGGAATCGTTGTTATAATAGTTATTGCCGTCTCCTCTATTAAAATCCCTAGGATGATTGAAAAACCCCTGGGCATCAAGGAAATTGGAACCTATAAGGGTTAATAAGGGAAGAACTAAAATAAGTAATTTTTTCATAATTACCTCCAGTAATGAACCGTTATTATATACTTAAGATAATTGATTTAATAAATATTCGCAATTAGTGAACTCTGAACATAGGGCCTAATGATTAACGCAGAGGCGGAGAGACGGGGCGACGCAGAGATAATACTTTCTCTGCGCCTCCCTGTCTCTCCGCCTCTGCGTTAAATTCGAGGTGATCATTTTCCACTAGACACTGACACAGTAATCTAGTTAAATTATCTGCTCGGGGACCTGAAAAGTCTACATTCATTTATATTTGAGTCGTGAGGTACCTTATGGCTAAGCAAAAAAAAGTGCATTTGTATTCAAAAAAGATGTCTCTTAAAGCTCCCCCTGAAGAAAAAACCTTAGGGGAATTGTACGACAAAGATTTCTATAAATGGACGAATACTCAATCTAAATTGCTCCTTAAAGGAGAATATTCAAAATTGGATATCCAAAACTTAGTAGAGGAGATTAAGTCCTTGGGAAAATCTGATAGAAGGGCTTTGCATAGCCAATTTATAAGACTTTTAGAACATCTTTTAAAATTACAATATACTCCAGAGAGGCAAGAAAACTCTAATTCATGGAAAAATTCTGTAGTAAATGCACGCCGCGCAATTAATAGCATACTAAAAGATAGCCCTAGTTTAAAAAACGAATTAAAAACAATCTTTTCTTCTTGCTATGAAGCTGCTGTAGAAAATGCAGCTATTGAATCGGGGGAAGAGATAAGTTTCTTTCCTAAGGAATGTCCATGGGATATCAAAGATCTGATCTAAGGTATACTCGCGGCGACGGGTTAGTGTCGCCGCGGTGGGATTTTAACGAACGGGGCAAGCGCCGCCTGGGCAAGAAGACTCTTCGAGCAATGAGTCTTCCATCTCGATGCCTGAATAGTCAATCTCTTTAAGCTGCGACTTGTAGTTCTCGTAATTTTCTTGAGTGGTAACCTCTTGGGGGAGGAACGAGTACCCAAGATCTTCGGCATTCTTTGTAGGATCATTTCTAAAGATAAAGGAAACGCCCACATAAGTATCCCAATTATCTAAAAACCAATCGATAATAGCTGGTACTTCTGAAGGATCATAAGAGATGGTATTCGAAACGTTCTGCTCGCACCAGGTCTCTTGTAAGAGCTTATACATATTGAGCTGATCAACTGCTGAATCAACGCATATATCCACCTCTTCTACCTTGCCATTCTTACGGGTTGCCGTTTTGCGAATAAAGGGTACGGAATCATAGCGCACTGGAAACTTCACAAGCACAGATTCTGGCTCAAAGGGCTTCTCTATGATCTCATAACCTGCCGCACGGTAGCGTGTAACTAAGGGATCATGTCGAGAGAAGGTCACATTGTTAAATATATATTTTCCTAAAGGCATATGCACTCCTTCAGGTACCTCTCCCCAATTTTCTGTGCCCATCACCTTGCTCAAAGTGCCGCTAGGCTTGACGCAGGTTACGTTTTTGGGAAGGGGGGAGTCTAGCTCATAAGCCATGCTATAAGCGGCACTAACAGTAATGTTACGCATGCGTTTATAGTCATACGCTGTCAAATCTGGGCGTGCGCGAATTCCTGTCAGTCCCACTCCACACAAATGCAAGAAGGAGTTATTTAGATGCCAAGCCTCTTGCAAAATCTCGTCTCTAAGGTTAACCATGGTCTGGCGGTAGTTCATCCTTCCAGCGAGGTACAGGGCGCGTTCTAAGCCAATCTTATCGCCTTTAAACGCGAGTACGTTAACTTCTGTCAAATTGCAAAAGCTCTTATTTCCTAACAAGATCTCGCAACAGGGATTAACCCCTTGGAACCATGGTGCACGGCGTTCTGCTTCAACAGCATTGATCATGCCTGGCTCTGAGCCGCCTGCATCAAGCATTAACTGAAATACTTCTTCTAACTCGGCACGGGTAGGTTTGCGTCGGAAAAGTAAGCTATTATTTGACTGTTGTCGGTGCGCTTTATTGCGTAACCACCACTCTTTCTTAGCTGTAGCAAAGTCCTGCCATTCGGGCATGCCATATTCAAAGAGGGCAATCTGGGCTGAGCGTCGGCTAGAGAGGATGGTGCCTAACCAGTTGACGATGTCTAAAATATCCATGCGGGTTAGGAGCTGATCTGCGCGGTCAGAGAGTGTTTTGGCAATGGCTTGAAATGCTTTTGCGATCTGCTCATCACCGGATGAAATCCATCCATATCCTTTAAGACGGGTACCTGCAGGGCGAATTTCGGAAAAATCTAAGACTAGTGTCTTAGCGGGAAACTTGCCAGCGACTAGCTTACCAATAGCTTTGGCCCATGCGACGGCTGAATCACCGACCTTAATGCGCCATTCTTGTGTGACGGTATCAAATGTCTCGACGTTATGGGGAACTCCGCCTTTTTCAGTGCGTCTGGAGCGGATAACTTTAATCTCTTGAAGAGGTCTTCTAAACCCGTTTAATGTACCTGTAATGGGTCTAAAACCAACACCACACCCTTGAAGAAGCAGCCACAAAACATCTACTACATCATAAACCGTCTCGACATGTGTATACGAGCAGTTAAACATGCATGATTCGCGTGACTTGCTAAGTTCAGTACCTCCCAACCACAATGTACGACCTGATGGAGCAATGCATCGGTTGATAATTAATTGACGAATCTCTTCTAATTCATCATCTTCGCGGTCATTCAGTTGACGGTTAAGTGCTCGTTCCCAAAGCCATCGTTGATGTTGAATGACTCTATCAACGACTTGATTCCAGCCTTCAAGCATTGTTCCACCTTCAACAACGGGACGGTGGTAGGTACGCAACGCTAAAGCCATAGCGCGTGGTGTGGGTTTAGTCATCGTCTTGCTCCCTTTAAAAGTACTAAGTATTTGCTGTGTGAGTGAATTCTACAAGATATTGTATGTTGCCACATCCGAAACTACAATAGGTTGTAGGAAAGTCCTTTTATATCCCTTTTTTTCTGTTTAAAGTCAATAAAAGGAAAGCACTCAATCGCAAACCTATGGTATTGCCCGATTTGCGTATTAAAAATTGGCTTCAATTTGTCATTAGTTGTCGCAATGTAGATAGACCTAAGTCGGCCGGATCTAATGGAGCGGTGTTGTTCTTTTTGCGTCTGGTAGCTTGAATACCTTGTAAAGCAACCACTTTTCCATCATTATCGCGATTTTGGTGATACTCAAGACAGAGTTCGAGTAGATCTTGAAAATCTTCTTCAGATTCCAAAAGTGTTATAGTTTTATTAAAAATTTCGCGAAAAAAAGCCGCATCTCCTTCAGTAGCAAGGAAATGCAAAACTTCCAAATAAAAGTCGAGACAGTCTGAATCTTCTTGACAATCGTCCAAAAGTTGCTGAATTACCCTGTTGGCGCTGCGTGGATCATTTTGAGCAATCAGCCGGGCTCGCTGCAAATCGAACCATTTCATACCTGAAATATATTCAGAAAAGCCCTCTAATAATTCTGATGCATAGGCAAAATTCGAGTTATCAATCTGATCGGCAATATAGTCCAAAAGGAAGCTTTCAATATCGTGTGCGCAGCCAGTAGCTACATACTCTAATACGTTATGAGGATCAACTCCTTGGTCGGCATTCTCTTCTAAAATCACTTGCAAGTTAGCTATAATATCCTGGATTTGTTCTGTATTGTCGATTTCGCCTTCATCATAGATAGTGATCAGATAGTCTAACTCATCGCAAAAAACGGTCAAACAGGGCTTATCTGTCATTAATCGACGCCACAGCTCAAATATGACTAAGTAAACCTGATCATAGGTTTTCATTTCTAAGGAGCGATTCTCTAAAAGCTCTCTACAAAACTCTTCTGGCGTGTCATGCTGTTCCGCAAGCGACATAAAGTTGATGCGGTCGAGGTTAATCCCTTTATCGCGCAGTCTTTCGAACAATACGGAATAGGGCATTTCTCGATAATCTTCTACCTGCCAATCTTCTACAGAAATCGTCGGATCCTGTAGCCAACTGATGCGTAGTGATGTGTAAAGAGCACGTCGCTCAATATCCATTTTTTTTCCTCTCAAAACAAAAACTTCGAGTATACACAAATTCAAATTCTAAAAAAAGAGCGCGCATTAAGTTCTGTTTGGTGCGCGATATCTTCTAAAGAAATTCCTTTAACTTCAGCCAAAGTCCTTACAGTTTCAACCAGATACGCCGGTTGATTTTTCTGTCCACGCCACTTTTGAGGAGCGAGAAAGGGTGTATCAGTTTCCACAAAAAGTCTTTCTAAGGGAATCTCTTTCGCTACAGCTCTTAAGTCATCGCTTTTTTTATATGTAATTATCCCGCTGATCGATATGTACCAGCCTCTTTCCAAAACTTGGCGAGCTTCGTCAAGGGTACCAGTAAAACAGTGAAGCACTCCTGGTGCAGGTCTTCCTTCTATAGTATACTGCGTATCGATAATCTTAAACAAGTCCTGAAATGCTTCGCGGCAATGAATAATCACTGGAAGCTTACATTCTAGAGCCAATTTTAAATATTTTATCAAAAAATGTTGTTGCAGATCTTTGGGCGAATGCTCATAGAAGTAGTCCAATCCGGTTTCACCTACAGCAATTAAATTGCCTGTTCGAGCATGTTCTGCAAAGTATTCAAAATTAGTTTCACCCTCTTGAAGCACATCATGCGGGGTAGTAGCACCCGCATTATACACTGTGGGGTATTTTTTTCTTAATTCTAAACCAGCATCTAAAGAGGCTCTATCGGTACAAATATTAATGATAGTGGCAACTCCAGCAGATTTTGCAGTTTCCACTAATAGGGGAGCCTCATTGACGCACATCTCACTCGTAAGATGCGCATGCGAATCTAGTAGCATTAATTGACCTTGGCACCTTCAGAAGGCAGTTGATTCAATGCGGTCATCACAGATTCTTTTGTTAGAACCTGTGGCAAAATATGCGGCTTACCCTCTTTTGTCCCTTTGAAAAGTAGATAAAGAGGCACTCCATTGCGTCCATGCTGTTTTAAATACTCAGTAATCATGGGATCACTCTTTGTCCAATCGGCTTTCATTTTTACAACGCCGCGCGCTTCCATTTCTTTAGAAATATCGTCCGTGCTAAGCAGAAGATGATTCGTTTGACAAATCAAGCACCACTTGGCTGTAAAGTCGACAAAAACAGGGACTCCTTGCTCTTGCAAGGCAATCACTTTGTCAGGATCAAAGTTGACCCATCCGCCAGCATGAGCTTCTGTAGCATTGGTTGCTGCCGAAACCGTCTGCGATGCAGTGACAACACACTGACCACCTGTCACCAAAAGTACAAGAGTCAGTACAAGGCTAACCCATCGGCTAACGTTTGATCGATGAGGTGCTGCCCAGCGGCCATAGATCCAACAGGCCAGAGCCATCACAAAAAAGCCGATTAAAAGCAGAACTTGAGCCGTCTCGCCAGTCTGGAACCCAAAAACCCAGATTAACCAAATTACGGAAGCTAGCATGACAAAGCCCATCAATTGCTTAAAGGACTCCATCCATGCTCCAGGCTTAGGCATAAAGCGCAGCAGCTGGGGAAAAGCGGAAAGTAGAAGGTAAGGAAAGGCCATTCCTAAACCAAGGCTAGTAAATATAGCTAGTGCCTGTAGAGAAGGCAGGGTCACTGCAAAACCTATTGCAGACCCTAAAAAGGGACCTGTGCAGGGCGTGGCGACAGCTGTAGCTAAAATTCCGCTGCAGAAAGAAGAGAAAAGACCCTCTTGCTTTATGTTTGAAGCTCCATGTGTGCCAACCCAAGAAGCAAAAAATGCACCGAACTCAAAAACTCCAAAAAGGCTCAGGCTAAAAATAAGCAGGACAGAAGCTAAAATCCCTACAAACAGAGGCTCTTGTAGCTGGAAGCCCCAGCCTACGGCATTACCATAGGCTTGAAGAACTAAGAGCAGTATAGCTAATACCCAAAATGAGACCAAGACCCCCATCGCAAAGAATAGGCCGTGACGTAAAGTCGTAGAACGATTTTGTCCCGCCATATTTACAAAACTCAAAATCTTGAAAGAAATAACAGGAAGAACGCAAGGCATAAGATTCAGTATCATTCCACCTAAAAAGGCCATTGCGATCGCTAAAATCACCCCACCTTCAAATCCGTTCGTAGTATTTGATACAAGGTGAGCTTCCTCATCAAGCATAGCAACGTCATCAGGCTCTTTCGCAGGAATCGCTTCGCGGGAATTCAAAAAAAGTGTTTGTGTTTTGCTATTCCAAACCACCTCATTCGCTATCGAAAGGTCCAAACTCTTCGTCTCAGAACCTGGAACACACATCTCCTCCGTACAGGCTAACCAACGGATACCCACCTTAATCGTAGATTTTTTATTAAGAACCGCATTTGCCGGAACCTGCAGGTTTGCCAAAATCGTCAAAGGTTTTTCGTAACCATAACTCACCATATCCTCAGATTCAATTCGGCCTGGCGGAGGCCAATCTACTGCGAGGACCTTAAATCCATCAGGCAAAGACCATTCTAACTGTGGGGGCGCTTTCGGATCACTTCCCGGATTATTCAAATAAAAATGATAGGATTCAGGAACATCCAAATGAAGGGCCACCCAGACACTTTCCCCTGGACGGACCGCGGACTGCTCTGTAAAAACAGATAGAGATACCGACTCTTTTGTGCCGGTCGCCGCCTGCAAAAAAATGCAAACAACAAACACAAATAATAATCCAATTATTCTTCTGTACATGCACTCCTCATAGTAAGTATATCCTTGACAAATAGCATCAGAATCAGAGAGTATACCGACAAGTCAAATTAGTAAGGTCATGAGTATACATTATTCTTTATTAGTTGGCAATCCATTCATTAATGCGTACTTGAATAGCGATTTATTCGGTAAGCTGATTTTTATCTCATTAATTGTTGCTTCCCTAGTAAGTTGGACTTTAATTATTTACAAATGTTGGCTAACTTGGAAAGTAAAAAAATCTTCACGACATTTTCAATCTCTTTTTGAAAAACATCAACTCGACCCCTTGGCTCTTTCAGTCGACCAAACTGTAGAACAGATTAATCCTTTTTTGAATCTCTACGCCATTTTAAAAAAACAAGTAATGGATCTCCTACGCAAAAATCGCCACTACTCCGTCACCATCACCCCCCAAGAACAAGCCTCCTACCTCTCATCCGCTGATGTCTCTCTTGTGGAATCCCATCTAGCTACAGGAGCCTCTGCTCAAAATCAAATCCTCGAAAACCACTTATTCATTCTCTCTATGATTGTCAGTTTAGGCCCTTTTTTAGGTCTACTAGGGACTGTCTGGGGAATCCTGACCACCTTCGGTGAACTCCAAAATCACGCCGCAGCAGATAATCATGCCGTCCTGGGGGGAATTTCCCTCGCCTTAGCTACTACTGTGCTTGGTCTCTTAGACGCTATTCCTGCGCTTATAGGTTATAGCTACCTAAAGAGCACCGCTCGCTCCTTCGCGACAGAGATGGAGTGCTTTTGCAACGAAATGCTCGCCAGTGTAGAGCTACACTACCGGAAAGTTGATCTAAGGTAAAATTCATGCGTAAACGCCTCTCCGCCTCCCAGCAAAGAGCACCGGACGAAGAGCCCATGATTAATCTCACTCCGCTCATTGACGTGGTCTTTGTCATACTCATCATGTTTATTGTTATTGCGCCCCTATTGCAGCATGAAAATATAGAGTTAGCCGAATCGCCGGCATCCGAATATTCCAAAGCACACTCTACTTCGACTGCTAGTCCCATTGCTATTCGCGTCACCTCAGATAATTTCATTACTCTTAATGGTGAACGCGTCTGCTGCGAAGAATTGACAGCCAAACTCCAGCTCCTGCGCAATCAGTATCCACAAACTACGCCCCAGCTCTTTCAAGATAAACGCGCCCAGTTTGGAACTTACCAAAAAGTCAAAAACGCCACAGAAGCATCAGGATTTACAGCGATTGATTTGATCTTGGCACCGCAATGACAACTATTTTTTGGAAAATTTTTGCAGGTGTAGCTGTTCTGCATCTGGCTGCCTTTGTTTGGATAGTGATTGATCGAGCTCCTCCAAAAGCCCCCTCTATACAGCGTAAACAGCTGCTTGTTAAAACAATTTCTTTACAACCACCCAAAATTCTAGCCGTAGCACCCGAACCGCCCCATCCCGCTGCAGTCTTCGAACCGCCAGGGCCTACAACACAACCCACAGCACCAGCCTTTCAAAATAAGCCCCTTGTGCCCAAACCAAAATCCGTACCTACACCCAAGCCAGCACCCCCCAAACCCGCACCACCAAAGCCAACGCCACCGAAACCAACCCCTCCAGTTCCTAAGGTAGAGCCCATTAAACCTGTTCTACCACCACCGCCGCCCATTATCTCGCCTCAAAAACAAGAGATGCTTGCAAAAGCCCGCGCAAGCCTGTCACAAGTCACAAAAGCCGCACCTATGCCTACAACAGTAAACAGTTCAGCGCCACTATTGGCTATGGATCTACCCGCAAGTAGCGGTGAGACCACTACAGCAACCTATCAAAGCCTGGTTATACAGCAACTGCAGGGTACCTTAAAGCTCCCAGAACACGGTGAGGTGGCCATTTCAGTTACTATTGATAAAAATGGAAAAGTCATTCAGTTTTCTATACTGACAGCATTGAGCACAAAAAACCGAAATTATGTAGAAGCAGAAATCCCCAAGATGAACTTTCCGCGCTTTGGAACTTGGCTACCCGGAAAAGAAAAAGAGACATTCGAATTCACCCTCACCGGTACTAATTAAAAAAATTCAACGCAGAGGCGCAAAGGCGCGAAGGAACACTTTGCGTCTTTGCGCCTCTGCGTTGAATTTTGTCTATTTAGAGAAGCTAGTTATTTAATTATGCTATTGGGAGGGATGAAGCCACCACGATTGATGCATGGGTACCACTTTGTGTTGCGGCCGGTTAATGTTCCCGGGTTGCTGACAGCATTGCATCCGATTTGGGTTCCATCGCCTAGGATAGCCCCTAATTTACGCCTTCCTGTACTAATTTTTTCTCCATTGCATCGAATGAATACCTCACTACCATCTAGCTTTAGATTCGCTAGCTTCGTTCCAGCGCCCAGATTTGTGTTATTTCCTAAGATACTATCGCCTATGTATGCAAAGTGCGCTGCATGGGCTGTATTGAGGAATAGCGCATTTTTAACTTCCGTGGTATGGCCGATCACGCAGCGTTCACCCGTCATCACTTGTCCGCGAATGTAAGCAGCATGGCGCACTACAGTTCCCTTTCCTAGGTAGCAAGGACCTTGGATATAAGCGCCCGGCTCTATCACGCAATCTTCTTCGATGAAAATGCTTTCGGGATGAACAAGAATAACACCCAAAGGAAGATTTAACTCTTCTGCATTTCCTTTAATTTTCGAAAGGAATTTCTGCATTTTGTCAAAGGCTTCCCAGGGGAATTTGCAACCTTCAAAGAGATTTTTGTGTTTAAACCGGCTCAGATCGAAGAAGAAATCAGGGGATAAATCTTGCATGAAAAACTCCTTTACACAACAACATACACTACTAGAATCAATAATAGTTAACTATTTTCTCTTCACCTCTTAAACGGTGGAAATGTTAATAAAGTGGGGGATTTTAGAGAGAAAAAACGTGTTTATAGCATGTTGGCTTGTTGTGTACAAACCCATCACTTATCGACGTTAGGCCCTGGCTTATAAATCTATGCACAAACTTATCAACAAAGAGCAGACTTATGAGAATTTAAGATCGTTGACGAGTTGATCAATAGCTGATTCGTCAGTAGAGACAATGACCTTCTGCTGCATAGCATTATGTTGTGGATTTTCATCGGTTTTTTTTATGATTTGACATAAGAGACGAGGTTCGGTAAAAAAACCCGAAGTTACCTCAAAAATAATCCCAACAGACTCCCCAACTTTTGCATCCATCAGTTTTTCTTTTGCGTGATTTTGGGCAGCTAATAGCCTGTTTCTAATATCGTAAACGGATCCTCCCTTGCCCATCGAATAGGGACCCCCGGGGATAAGTATCAAGAGATCTTCTTCTAGTAAAGCCGTAAGCTTTTCCGGCAATTCAGGGACTCGATTATCCTTTACATTAATGGCTCTTTCTAAACCCCCATCCTGCATTAACGCATCCTGTAAGTCAGGATCAACTCTGTTGCTTAAAATCGCCACACGATAGCGAATTGGTTGGCTTTTGGGAATATTCCGACCTTCAACGATAGTAAAATTTTTTCCAAAAACTTCTTGGCATTTTTTTTGTAAGTCATGAGCGTTTTCCGAATTTAAAAGAGGGGAAACTAATTGGTCAGGTCTAGTTTCCCATGCTTGGAAAAGATAACTATCTCTACGACCTTCAGATGGAACCATATTAATACCTCATAATTATTAAAATTAAAACTCAAGCTAATAACTATTATAGTAATAAAATTATTATAATTGGAAACTACAAGTAAAAAAACTTTTAAGGACGGAAAAACACTTTTATTATGAAGGTTGGCGAAGTTAACACACACACCTTCCTTACGAGAATCTAATATAGATATATACTTTCTCTTCAACTCTTATAGTGTGGAAAAGTTAATAAGCTAGGGGTTTTCCTAGGTAAAATCGGTGTTTATAACCTGTCGACGAATTGTTTGTTACCTAGGAGTTATTAACTTGGCTGAATTCAAAAGGGACTTTATACACAGTTTATCGACGGAATATCAACAATTAATGGCTTTTTTGAAAGCAATCAAGGTAGGTTTGAATAATGGCGTGGCGGAGTTGATGTTTTTCTAACGCTTGGATTCCGGCGATTGTCGTTCCTGCGGGAGAGCATACCTTCCATTTTAAGGCACCTGGGTGCTCTTTACTTTGCTTAATGATCTCAACTGCACTTTCCACGGATTGAAGAACGAGAGGCAGCGCTGTGGTGGAAGAAAAGCCCATAGCGATTGCCGCATCAACTATAGACTCTATCATGACAAATAAAAACGCTGGTCCGGAACCGGCTAGTGCCATAAAGCCTGGCATCATCTCCTCCGAAATCCAACAGGTCTCTCCTAATTGAGCAGCAAGGGTTGAAAAAATCCCCCGCTCTTTTTCTTTAAGGGATTCATCAGCACACAAAGCAGTCATACTTTTGCCATATGCGGCAGCGATATTGGGCATGAGGCGGACAATAGGCCTTTTTCCAAAGTGTTTATTTAAAATAGCTAGGTTTATCCCTGATAAAATGCTTCCGATAGCTGTGGCAGGGGAGAGGTGGGGTTTCAATTCTTTAACGGCTTTTTCAAGATCCTTTGGTTTCATCGCAAGGATAATTAACTGAACTTTTGGAAGACTCTCTTTCAATGATGTGATAGGGGTAGACCCTGTTTTTTTGGCGAGATTTTTAGCTTTTTCTAAAGAGTGATCGTACAGAAATACAGTGTACTTTTCGGTTAACCGTTGAGCAAGGGCAGAACCCATATTTCCGCATCCAATAATAGCCACTGTAGGTGTTTTAGCTGCGGACATGGTACTCTCCTTCAATAACCCACTTATACGTGGTTAGCTCTTTTAAGCCCATAGGTCCTCGCGCATGCAGTTTTTGGGTAGTGACAGCTACTTCGGCTCCCAAGCCAAATTGTCCTCCGTCAGTGAAGCGGGTAGAGGCATTCACATAGACACAAGCGCTATCGACTCCGGCTACGAATTGTTTAGCATGTTCTTTATTACTTGTAAGTATTCCATCGCTATGTGACATGCTATGTTCTGCAATATGATGAAGCGCCGTCTTCATTTCTGATACGACTTTAATTCCTAAAGAGAGGCTTAACCACTCTGTGTCCCAATCTGCATCTTTTGCGGGGATGCAGTTGGCGTTATTTGCGGCTAGTTTTAATGCTGTAGGGTCGAGATGAAATTCCACTCCTGCAGTTTGTAATTTTTCAATGACTTTAGGAATGGCTTTAGAAGCAATTTTTTCATGGACTAACAGCGTATCCAATGCATTGCAAGCTGCCGGTCGCTGCACTTTTGCATTAAAGATAACGGGCAGAGCTGCTTCTAAATCGACCTCTTCATCTAGATAGAGATGGCAAATACCTACTCCGCCGGTGATCACAGGGATAGTGCTGTTCATCTTGCAATATTCCTGCAGGGCGGTTCCTCCCCTTGGAATGAGCATGTCGATATAGCGGTCCATTTTAACCATCTCTTGGACATAGCTTCGATCGGGTGAGGCTATCAATTGCACGGCATTAGGGGGCAGGTCAGACTGTTCTAAGGTTTGTTGAATAATCTGTACAAGCAGTGTATTTGTATTTAAGGTTTCGCTCCCACCGCGCAAAATCACAGCATTGCCGGTTTTTAACGCTAACGAAGTGATATCAACGGTAACATTGGGTCTGGCTTCGTAAATGACTCCAAGCACTCCTAATGGGGTGCGGTGCTTGGCTAATTTCAAACCGTTGGGAAGCACGCGAGTCTCAAAGATTTCTCCCACTGGATCGGGTAATTCTTCTACATGCAAAACATCTTTAATAATTTCTTCGAGTCTGTTTTGGAGAGATAAGCGGTCAAGAAGTGCACCTGAAAGGCCTTTTTCTTTGGCGAGGCGAAGGTCTTTGGAATTCGCTACTAAAATGGCTTCTTTTTTATCGCCTAATGATCGGGCTAGGGCATGCAAAAAGGCATTTTTAGCTTGTGTTGAGGCCACTCCAAATAGGCGTGAGGCTTCTTTGGAGTCTTTTCCGATCTGATTCAAATTTATTGTTGTCATTGCAAGACCACTAGATTATCTCGATGCACCACTTCATGACCATAACTATAACCCAGCTTATCTTCAATATGTTCTGATTGCAAACCAATTAACTGCCCAACATCCTTACTGCTATAGTTTGAGAGGCCTACACCCACAGGTTGTCCAGCGGGTGAAATCAACTGTACAATCGAACCCCTTTCAAACTGCCCCTGAATGGAAGTTATTCCTACTGGAAGAAGGCTGGCACCTTTTTTACACACCTTCTCGACAGCTCCAGCATCCAATTTCAAAATGCCTTGATGAGCTTCGGCTAATAACCATCTTTTGCGGCTTTCTCGGCGTGTTACAGTGGCCTTAAAAAATGTTCCTATTTTCTCTCCGCGCTTTAACCTAATCAACACATCAGGTTCGCTTAGAGTCGTAATTACTGTCGGAGTACCGCTGTGCATAGCTAATGTTGCCGCCTGGACCTTTGTAGCCATACCTCCAGTGCCTTGTGAAGTCCCAGCTCCTCCAGCCATCTTCCTTAGCTCATCGCTGATTGATGACACCTCTGGAATAAGTTGAGCGTGTGGATTTTCAGAAGGATTAGAATCAAATAGTCCCGATTGATCCGTCAAAAGCACAAGCAGGTCCGCTGCAATCATGTTAGCAATCAGTGCCGATAAATTATCATTATCACCCACACGGTTTTCATTCATCACAACAGCGTCATTTTCGTTAATGATCGGAATAATCCCATGATGCAGCAAGGCCTGCAGAGTATCTCGAACGTTTAAATAACGTTGACGATTCGCAAAATCACTCCGTGTTAAAAGCATCTGACCTACGGCAACGCCATAGATAGAAAAAAGATCGCGCCAAAGCTCCATTAAGCGCACTTGACCTACGCTTGCAAGCATCTGTTTAGAGGGTAATACAAGCTCGGGAATCTGAGTATGAAGAGTTTCTCGTCCAGCGGCTACAGCACCCGAAGTCACTAGAACAATAGAGCCATTCTCACTATGTAGAGCGCTGATTTGCCGAGCCAATTCAAGCATCGTCTTTCGAGAGAGATGCTTCGATCCCTGAGTAAGAGTACTCGTTCCAACTTTAATAACTAGGGTGTGCATAGTACTGATTTGATAAAAAGATCAGTATAATGCATAAGGAAAGAAATCAACAAGGGGTATTACTATGAACAGACTAAAGTATTGTTTATTGTTGTTGGTTGGATGTGTTTGTTTCACATCAGTTCATGCTGATAGCGTCTTTCAAAAAGATCAACTTCTAGTTGATGCGCTAAAAGCAAAAAATATTCGTTTAATTGTAATGCGCCAAGCCGAATCACTCAGTAACGCACAACACATCATTGATTCAAAAAATGATATTAAACAATTTTTAACGTTTCAAGGCATCGAGCAAGCTGCAGACACAGCAAAAAACCTTTTTTTAGAAAGAGTATCCGCAATTTACACATCACCCCTATTTGCGTCTCTAGAAACATCAAATATCATTGCTGGTGCGCTTCTCATCCTCCCATTCCAAATACATAGTGATCCACTTTTAACCATGCAAAACTTTGGAGTTGATGAAGGAGCAACCTTTACGCACTATCAAAGCCTATTTCCATCATCGACAGCAATGTATGAAGGCCAAGTATCAGGTGGGGAATCAGGCACTTCCGTATTTAACAGAACCCACCAATTTCTCGAGAAAATGCTCAAACTTCACGAAAGCCTGACAGTCCTCATTATCACCCATGCCTTCAACTATTGCCATATTAAAATGTGCTTAACAGGTGATTTTGGACAGCTTCCTGCAGAAAGCGAATTCATTATTTACGACTTCAACGCACCATAGTTAAAAAATTTTTTAAAGTTAGAATTCTTTCAACGGCTTGGTTGATCCTTGTCTCTGAAATACGACCAGATTCCACAGCTCTTAGGATAGAGCTGTGGACACGCTGAACATCAGAAACTGTTAATTCGAATCCAGCGTGTTCGCCATTAAGAAGCTTTCCACCCAAGATCAAAACATCGCATCCCGCATTAAGAGCCTGAATAGCTGCTTCGTCCACAGTGTGACATTTTTTTATAACACCATCCATCACAAGAGAATCACTCACAATTACACCTTGAAAGCCGATAACCTCTCTCAGGTAGTTTAGAGTCTTTTCAGACACTGTCGAGCAGTTCTCGGGGTCCAAAGCCGGTACGAGGATATGAGCTGTCATAATCGCGTCAGCAGAAGAGGCTAATTTTGCAAAAGGTAATAGATCAACTCTTTCTAATTCTTCTTTTGATTTATACACGATAGGCAAATCCGCATGCGGATCGACCTTAACACTGCCATAGCCAGGAAAATGTTTAAGCGTTGCGATGATTTGAGCTTCCTTATAACCGTTTAAGGCTTGTTTTCCAAAGGCTACAACCGTTTCCGCATCATCTCCAAAAGAGCGCAAACCAATCACAGAATTATTAGGATTTACGTCTACAACGGGTGCAAGATTCATATTGATACCCACAGCCTGCAGTTCTTGACCTATTGCAAGAGCAACATCCTTTGCAATAAGTGGATTTGAAGTTTTGCCCAAGTCACCATTTCCAGGAAAATGCGTGAACCCATTTTTTAGCCTGGTGACAGCGCCCCCTTCTTGATCAACGGCAATTAACAGAGGAATTGGATTACGATTAAAAGCAGTGAGTTGTTGAAGACCTATACTTAAAATTTTAACTTGTTCGGGAGAATGCAGCCCATTAGACCAGTTGTAATAGATAATTCCCCCTACCTTTATATTTTGGACAAGAAATCTCGCATCTTCATTGACCGCTTCACCATTGAAATGCACCATCAATAATTGCCCTACCTTCTCTTCTAAGCTCATTTCATTAAGAGAAGCGAAACAACGAAGTGGAATAAAAACCAAAAAAATTATCAACCTTAACATAAAATTATTCCTTGCGCAGGCTTGATATGAATGTCTATGATCAGAAATCAACCACGAATTCTTAGGTAATTTATGGACCTTTATAATGAACCATGCAATACACCTCCATCTTATTATGAATGTGTTGTTCTAAAGGAAAAAGATAGGAATGCCCTTATCCAACAAGTCAAACGAAATGTTTTTGGTTATATGGAGCATCTACCTGGATGGTGTACTATCAATAAAGCCTCTATCTTGATTGATCTGATTTTTATGTTGGAGCCAAAAACAGTCGTAGAGATAGGTGTGTTTGGAGGTAAATCGCTCATTCCCATGGCTGCGGCTCTAAAAGTTACTGGAAAAGGTTGCATCTATGGAATCGATCCCTGGAATAGTCTTGAATCTACGGATGGCATGGAAGGTGCCCATCTAGTGTGGTGGGGCAAACTTGATCACGATAAAATTATGCGCGACTTTCAAAAAAAAGTAGTAGAATTTGCTGTTATTGATCAAGTTGTCGTTATCAAGACAACATCAGAGTTAGCTCCGCCTATCTCCAATATAGACATCCTGCATATCGATGGCAACCATTCGGAAAAAGCTGCGAATTTGGATGTCAATAAGTGGGTTCCTCTAGTTAGAAAAGGTGGGGTGATCATTTTTGATGATCTGGATTGGCCGTCGAATGCTAGTGCTGTAAAATGGCTAGATGAGAATTGCACTAGATTTATTGAGTTTCACGAAACCAATAAATGGGGGATTTGGATCAAATCCTAGTCTATCTCACTGGATCGATATAAAATTGAAGTGGACGTTGCCGAACAATGGGCATTTGTAACTCATGTTCTCCGCATACACAATTGCCAAACCAAGAATAGGGCTTACATTGCAAACGCCACGCGATAACAGATAGACTTAATTCCTCGGGCCAACAGGTGATATAAGGAAAGAGATTTTCAGTTTCTGCAAACCAATTTCCTAGCAATTTGACAGCTTTGCTATTTTTCATGTTCACTCCAATAACACTGGAAGAGATATGAGGAATTCGATTGTAGTAATCAGGAATGATCCCAAGGGTAGCAGCCGCCTCAGGGAGGTGCGTGCTCATGTTATCTGACAAAAAACCGACGCTGGTGAAAAAATACCCCTTTTCATTAATTATTGAAAATAGAGTTTCTAAATTAGTCAGAGGATGCATAGCGATATCGAGCCAAAGAATTTCACTATAACCTAGCTGTTGAGCTTCTTGCAAAAAAGCCACTTTAAAGGCATAGGGAACGTAGCAGATTTTAAGCCCGCCGTTTTCTAAGTTTGGAAACCCTCCGATGCGTAATAGAACATGACCGCTATAACCGCATGCCTCTAACTCTGCAAGAAGTCTGCGCGCCTTATGGGGATAAATACCATTGTAGGAGGCAAATAAAACGATGCATCGATTCTTTGATTTTTCATTAATATTATAGCTATGCTTTTCAAAAATGGGCATTTCATTATTAGTGCCTATGAGCTGGAGGTTCCGTATACGGATAAATCTGTCGTGATAAGCAAGGGGTTCCAGGTAAGTTCTTGCGCCATCTTTGAGGTATTTTTGAATGGATTTATACTCTGCTAGCGTAGGATTTGTCACATCAGCAATAGAGGACCATAATTCTGCTAGTTCATTATCCTGAAACGAATAGAGGGGATGAAAAATAATAAAGAGAAGTAAACAAATTTTCTTTATCATTGATTTTTCTTTTTCAAATAATGTGGTTCACTATTATCTGTGGGGGCTCCGGCTCTATGTGACACAATATCCTTCGTGACACTGTACATATTCAAATTTGAATTTAACCAAATGTCCATATCGTAAGGGATAAAAATTCCATGGTTTTTGAAATAGTGTAGTATTTTTTCCATCCCTGAACGCCTGACAATCATGGAATAAGCTCCATAGCGCATACCAATTCTCGAAAAATCGCCGTTGATATAGTAGAAGCGTTGGAAAAAAGAAGACAAGGGCTCGATACTCACATTGGGCCTGGCAGCAACAGCACGACAGGGAACATGGTTTCCACTGCGGTCTTTGGTATCAGTATCCGTGAATAAGACATCCCAATCATCGACAAGGCTATCTAACTTTTGGATCAGTCCAGATAGTAATCTTGGGTTTTCTATGGCCTCCACATCGTCTTCCATCACCCAAATTGTTTGATACCCGGAATCATAGGCGTCTTGCAGAATGGATAGATGGCTTAAGGCAATTCCTATGGCCCCTCGAGACATTCCAAGGGTAAAAAAAGTCTCACCATTAGACCGTAAGATTTCGTTTCCAAGATACTCTTGACCATCAATTTCTCTATAAATTGATCCAAGAAACTTTTCTTGACCAAAGTCCGAGGTGAATTTTACCCCGACTTGATTGAGAACTTCTGTGGATAGTTTCCAGCCATTAACTGCAGAAAATCGATAAGGAAAAATTCCAAAAATGGCTAGCTCATGAGAAGCTTCGGTAAATTTTTCCGGTCTTTCATCTAAATTGATCATATAAATAAAATCGATCTCATTGATTTTATGTATCGGGGATTTATTAGTTGCTTTCCGAAAATATTGCTCTAGATTGTTTTGAGAAGCGCTCGACGCTACAACAAAATTGGAAGGAGTATAGTTTAATGACCTCATAGCCGCTGCAAAAAGATCACTTCGTATAAACATCGCTTGCCCTTCTTGATTTTCCCAGTACCAGTGCCCAAGAAGGGTAAAGCCCGATGACTCCAAAAAGTTTTTTAAATCATAAAAATCACCCTGATGAGTGCTTTGATTAAAAAAATGAGTGGTTGTAAAAATTGCACTAGCTTGTTTTACCCTTTCTGCAGCATTACGAAGGGTATCGAGTTCATTTCCTGTGCTATCTATCCATAAAAGATCACAGGAATTTCCAGAATAATCCGAAGCAGAAAAAAAGAGACCCTTAGGCCACCAGTAGTTACACCTTGTTTTAGCTGTTGAATCAGATGCATAAGAGACAATGGTGGGATTATAAGGTAAAAAAAGAGTTAAAAGATAAAATTTTTTTTCACCGTCATAGCCCGGAAGAGCACTTTCAATTTTATAATTTCCTTCGATTGCGATGAGTTGATTCGCAATAAAAATAATGAAAAAAAAAGCTTTTATGAAACTCATTGTCATGGGATTATGAATGCGTTATTGCCGGGAGAATGGAGAAAGAATTTATTTACGTCAACAGGTATATCACGCGTGGTATTGACGACAAGGATGTGTTTTGATGTTTAAATATACAAAATGGGTTTTCTTTATCTCTATATATTGGGGAATCCTTTTGAATGCGGATGTTGAATTTTTTCATAGGACAAATGCGTACTATACACACCAACCCGTGCTCTATGAAATAGCCTCTCACACCAGCGGACCGATTATCGAATTTGGATGTGGATATGGAAGCACCGATATGCTCCACGAAATTTGCAAAGAGAATAAGAGGTTGTTAATTTCCCTAGATGATAATTTAGAGTGGCTTCAGAGATTTAGTGAGAAATATAGTAGCGATTCAGAATGGCACATATTCAATTTTGTTCCCGGAAAATCTCTTGAGGATATTGACAATCCCCAACATTGGATCGAATTCCTAAACAATTTGGGATTGTCGAAGCTGAGCGTTGATGTCTGTTTTGTCGATCAACACCCATGGCTGGCACGGTTAGAAACAATCAAATATATGAAAGATAAAGCGAGATTTATCATTTTGCATGATTGTGATTATTTTCCCACGAATGAAATTTTTGGAACGACGATCAGGCCTATTGTCAACAATACTCCGGGTATCTTTGATTTTAGTGATGTTTTCAGACACTTCAAGGTCTATTTCCCCACTCCTCCTTGGCCTGTATGGACAGGCCCTCCCACCTTGTTAGGCAGTGATTTTGAAAATGATCTTCCCGAAATTGATTTCAATGAGTATTGATGAAGACATTCTTGGCACTATTGTTGAGCATTCACTTTTGGACATTAAATGCAGAAGACTATCAATATAAACTCGCCATTGGAGCCATTTTTCGAGATGAAGCTCCTTTCTTAAAAGAATGGATTGAATTTCACAAACTGGTTGGAGTCCAGCACTTTTATTTATTTAACAACTGCAGCACAGATAATTATGCTTCTGTATTGCAACCATATATTAACCAAGGCGAAGTGGAGTTAATTCAATGGCCGTATCTTGCAGTTTCGTGGGAGAACTGGCTTTATAAAGTTCAAACTGATGCTTATGAAGATTGCATTTTACGTTCTCAAGGAAAGGTGAAATGGCTAGCTTTAATTGATATTGATGAATTTTTGACGCCCATAAGCAGCGATAATGTTCCTGACATTTTAGAAGACTACGAAGAGTTTGGAGGAGTCGGATTTAATTGGAAACTTTTTGGGCATTCAGGACTTCTGGATCTAGAACCTAATAAACTCATGATTGAATCTTTGGTTAGGACAGCTCCTCTTGATCGGCCGACCCATTTAGGAACAAAATCTATTGTTTGCCCACAACATGTTAGTGGCTGCCATCACCCTCATTACGTGACTTATAAAGAAGGTTTTTATCAAGTAAATTCCAATAAAGAACCCATTATAGATTCTCATGGAGCAACAAATGGGGTCTATTACGATCGTTTAGTCATTAATCATTACTGGAGCAGAGCAGGAAATGATCTTTATAGTAAACTGAAGCGCTGGCAATTGTTTGTGCCTAATATTAACCCTGAGAATTGGCCAGAGTATTTAGTAAACATGAATGTTTTACGAGACCATACCATGGAACGATTTGTTGTCCCTCTGCGTAAAGTGATGGGTTTGGAATGATAAGGCGAAGATTAAACGCAAAGGCGCAAAGAAAACAAATTTCTTGCGGATTTGCCTAGACTTCAGACAAAGATACATTAACACAAAAAAAAATAACATGATAGGCAGGATCGCTTCGCGGCAGGATAAGCAAGATAAATTAGAGAATAAAAGAACGATATAACGATAAGAACGATATTTTTTTATTTTTTTATCGTTCTTATCGTTATATCGTTCTTTTTTCTTTATCTCTTTAATTATCCTTCTTATCCTGCCGCGAAGCGATCCTGCCTATCTTGTTATTTTTTTCTTTGCGACTTCGCACCTTTGCGTTTAATCTTCGCTTTCTTCGCTTTCTTCGCTTTCTTCGCGACCTTCGCGTTTAGAGCCGGTGAGAACATGCCCAAATCAACCATTCTGATTCCAAAATGCAGGCACTAGAACAGCCAGAACCGCATAAAATTCCAGACGGCCGAAGATCATTTGAAGGGCTGCAAGCACTAAACTATAGTTAGAAAGGAAGGCATAGGACTCTGTCGGACCTGCCATACGAAAAGCTAGGCCTGCATTATTGATGTTCGCGGCAACCATCCCAATGGCAGTTTCTGGGTCGATGCCGTCCAAAATATGCAAAAAGGTAAAGATCACAGAGAGAGAGACGATAATCACACAAAAACAGAGAACACTGCCCTGTGTTTGATAGTCTACTTCTCGATTTCCAATGCGGAAGACTTTGACTGCTTCTGGCCGGATGATCGATTCAGTTTTATATTGAACGATTTTGAATAGCATGTAGTGGCGAATAATTTTGATGCCTCCACAAGTCGATCCGGCCATTCCACCCACATACATGAGTATTAGCATCATTGTTTGAGCTTCATAAGGCCAACTATCGTAATCAGCTGAAAAGAATCCTGTTGTGCTATTGGCAGAAACAGCTTGAAAAGAGCCGTAACGAATCGCTTCAAACCAGGTATAATTTGAGGTGCCATGAATGGCCCAGCTCACAAAACAGCTACCTAACAGCAAAATCACTAAATAAATAAAAAGTTCTCTATTGAATAAGCGAAAAATTTTGCCTCTAGAAACAAAGTAGTAGAGAGCAAAATTAATACTGCCAATGACCATAAAAAGCATCACTACAGCCTCAGTATAAGCATTGTTATACGAAGCTATATTATGATTTTTGATACTGAATGCACCTGTGGCAAGATTTGAAAATGAGATTGTCAACGCATCGAAAAAAGGAAGAGAATGATTGGTAAGCATGAGAAGTATCACTTCCATTGCTGTCAGGAAGAGATATATTTTAAAAAGTGCAAATGCAATCTTCTTAAGATATCCAGGAGCCTCTACCTGATAAAACATTTTGCCGCCTATGCCTAAATGGGGAAAAACCAGCAAAAATAGGACAATAATCCCTATTCCACCTAACCATTGTGTCATGCTTCTCCAAAAAAGCAGTGATTTTCCAACTGCATTAATCCCAGAATAGAGAACTTTACCCGTTGAAGGTTCTACCACGGGCTCAACAGTTCCATAGAACGTGTATGTCGTAGGAATCACGCCAGCAATAGTGATCTGATAGGGGATTTCCGACCCGTTAGCGTCGTAGTTTTTGGCCTTCAAAACTGTGCTACCTGTTGTTGTATATCCCGAAACAACCTCAAAATAAGCTTGAAAAAAGTTTGTCAATGTACCACTAAAAATAAATGGAAGGGCAGAAAGGGCCGGTACAATCATGCAGAGCAAAACCGTAGTAGCGATTTTTTCGCGTGAATAGAGCTTTCCAAGTGAATAACGACCCAAAAAATGACAAATGGCTGCAGCAATGAGTGTGCAAAGAATTGTGAGAAAAAATGCATTGACAGAGTGTTTTTGGGGATGTTCTGCCGCCGGGACAAGATAGGCATAGTACATCGCCAAAACGCAAGGGATGCAAAGTATTGCTGCTAGGGTATAGAGAAAGAACGAGAGAACTTTAAAAATTTCTTTGTATAACATTTTAAAAAATCTGATGTAGTTCAGGAACATGCCTTGGACTGGTAATGGCAATAACTGTATCTCCAGGCGATATAATCCTATTTCCATGTGCAATCAAAATCCTCCCTCGATTTTGAATCATAGCTATCAGAAAGTCGCGCGGGAGTATGTGCCCAAGTTCTGTCAACGGTATACCTGTCACTTTTGCATCCATCGAAACGTCGATTTCGACTATTTCAGCCTGATTATCATACAAAGAAACAAGGGAGGTAATGGCCCCTGCATAGAGCTGAGCCAAAATATGGTTTGCAGCTGTAAGACGGGGCGAAACGGCATAATTAATTCCAAGATGAGTCAATAGGGGAGTATAACTAGTATTATTTAATACAATAAGGGTATTTTGACAGCCAGCTTCTTGAGCTAACATCGCTGCCAGCAAATTTGTATCGTCGCGTTCTGTACACGCTACAAACAGTTCTGTAGCGTCTACTTTTTCGGCTTTTAAGAAGTCAAGATCGGTAGGATCATGATGGATCACCGTACTATTAGGAAGAAGATTTGCGATCTTGACACACTTGTCATAATCGCTTTCGATAATCCGGACTTCAATCGATTTATATTCCAAAAGCCGCACAAGATTAATCGTCGTCCGAGTACCTCCCACTATGACCACGGAACTAACTGACTTTGAAGCTATTCCAAAAAAATGATGAATCGTTGAAATCGCTGCAGTTTCGCCGATAAAGGTTACCTCATCGTGAGGAAAAATGCAGGTATCTCCATGAGGAAAAATAATCGAAAAATTAGATTCGCCCGGTCGTACCTCTGAAGGAGACTTTTCTCGACGAATCAGGCCTATAATTACCCCTGTAGGCAATGGTAACTCATTTAAAGGAATATGCTGCTTATTCCAGCGGCTTGGAATAGTAAGAGTGCGTAAAAGGACTGCTCCATGGGCAAAACTCTCTACATGCAGTGACCCAGGGCTAATCATATACTTCAGAATTTCGTTAGCCACTAACACTTCTGGACCAATAAAGTAGTCCACATCGAAAATCAAGTTAAAATCTAGCCGCATGCGATTGAGAAAATGATTATCCCTTACTCGTGCAATTGTGCGGGGATAACCGAGATGCTTGGCAACTGAACAAGCCACCATATTTGTCTCATCATCCTCTGTCAATGCAATCAAGAGCTGCGGGGAGAGTTCTAATAGATCGTCTAAAAGCTGCCAATCCGCTCCAGAACCATGTCTGGTACCTATATCAAGGTGGCGTGAAGCTTCATCTAACTTCTTACTATCCTTGTCGATAAGAATAATATTGTGCTCTTCTTTCGAGAGCAGTGAAGCAATGTATTGGCCGACATCTCCTGCGCCAATTATAACAATGGTCATCATAGGGTTTGCGCTTATTTCAATAATCGTTTAAATTTGTACATTGTTTATTGCGAGGTAGTTATGAATTCATCTAAATACTTCTGCTCTCTTTTTTTATCTCTTTTTCTTTTTTTTGTAAGCTTTATTAACGCCGATGAAGCTCAAAAACCTGAAGGACACTTGACTGTCTTTCACTACGACTCCTCAGGGCAATTAATCAGTCTTACTAAATCAGATGGTGACGTCATCTACTTCGATGAAGAATCCAATTCGGGTCTCTTTTCCTCATTTTTCCAGTGGATCTTTAACAATCCATCAAACCATTCTCTTACTGAGTCCCACGAATCCTACTGGGATAGCTTCCTCTCCGATAACTTCTCGCCAGGATTTTTACAAATGGCAGGCCTCATCAACCAAGAGCCGGATCAAGGTTCTATTGGCCTTGGCGAAATCGGAGATAACATTCGTGTCACTCTTATCAACGGTATGGGAAACCTCAAAGAAGATGTCATCGATGCCGCTCAGCTTATCTCCTCTACTCATGGAGATATCAATGTCCACTACATATTTCGTCCTACAGATGGCTGGACGCGAGACCTCATGAATGGCCTTTTCTCTAAAATGGGCTTCTCTCCCTATTCATACAAAATCGCCGCTCTCTGGAGAGATCTCATCCAAGAGATGGGCGGTGTCCATGAAGGAGGACAAATTGTTCACTACGCGCATAGCATGGGCGGAACTGACACCTATAAAGCCATTGCTCTACTCACGCCGGAAGAGCAAAAAATGTTGAAAATTATCACAGTTGGCTCCTCAACCCTCATTGCTCCCTACGGATTTGATAGCTCTATGAACTTTGTCAGCTGCTACGACGTCGTCCCGCTAATTACCGACTCGTTTGGCTCAATCTACGGACTGGTCAGTAGTCAAAGTAATATTTTCTATATTGGTAACTGCCAAGGCTATCCTTTTATCGACCATGTGCTCTCTTCAGGGACCTACCGTGAACTAATGCTCTTTCTAGGGAAACAGTTCCGAATTTCCTATGGAAAGGTGAATTAATTTTATTTTTTAATCAAAAAGTTTATAAATTATTAAATCTCCATTGTTTTTAACTCTAAGATATGCTATAGTTAGCTTCATTATTTCTTAATCTTTTATTATGCAGTATATATATTCTTTAGGTAGCTTATTTCCTTGTTTTAAACGTCCTCTTCCACAAGAGCCAAATGGCCATACTCCTAAAACAGGAACCTTAAATTCTAAGGACAGAAGCTTTTTCGTCTCCTTCGATAGGAATATCGGGGTCGGTTTCCTGTTCATTTTAGCTGCTTTGCCTACGACGACATTATTAGCAATGTCTACAAATATAAAATCTTTTGTTGGCACTGTTATTGTTGCCGGTACCTCAGCTCTACTCATAAAAAAATTATGGAATCGATTTGAAGAGAGCAACATAGAGAAAATGAAGGAAGAACAAAAGAACATAAAAGAGCTAGAAAATCGTCTAGACCTTACAATTTTAGTAAAAAAAGCTGAAGAAGAGGCTAAAGCAAATATACCTAAATCTAAGCAGCCAGATCCAAAGCTGCCAGATCCCATGTCTTTAAGCATCTGCGTTACGAATATGGCTGAAGCTCTCAGGAGAGAAAATACAGAAAAAGCTATTACGCGTGATGAAGATAATAACAATTTTTGGGATCGCCAAGAATATTTAAATAATCTAACTAATAAATTTAAAAAATATTCTGATGTTGAATTTGATAATCACTTCATTCAGATTCAAAAATTTAATCACGAACTTAATAAGGTTATCGAAGGCCGATTAGAAAATGCTGAAAAAAACAAAAACTTGTCAGAATTAATTAAGGAAGCAAAATCACTTTCTAATGCTTTTAAAGCAATGTCACTGGTAGGAAAAATCAGTAAGATTGAAAAAGGCTTCAAACTAATTGAAGACGAATTAATTAAGTCACTTTCTAATTCAATTGCTCTTTCAAAAAACAGTATTGAAATTTTTATCGTACTTTCCGAATACTCACGTGTTTTTGCCCGCAAAGATTTAATTAGATTTTTAAAAACTGATATTGAAAAACTCAAAACATTAATTGATAGCGACAGTAGCTCTTCTCCATTCAAAGACTATTTTAACAGTCTTAAACAACAAGAACAAGATATATTAAGAAGTGTTATTACTAACTCGATTAATACGCTCGAACTAAGAAAAAAACATCTCAAAGGTAAAAATCAAAAAAAGCTAGAAGCTATTCGATTGGACATTTTCGAAGCTATCCTGAACGGTACGCAAGATCTACTTGAGCTCGTTTGTAATAAAACTGATCTATTTTCTGATTCTCCGGATATCTTAGAAAACCTTCTCTCTGTCAATACAGGCCTCAGTATTGCTGCCTCTCTCTTTACGTTATTCGTCTGCTCACGTAAATTTTGGATTGCAAGTAAAAAATCTCAAAAAGGTGATCGTGGAGAGAAATTTTACAAAGAAAAATTAAAGCAATATTTTGAAAAAAAACCTGAGGCTAAATCCAACCCCACCGATTCCATCGATACTTATGCTAAATTCCTAGAACTCAAAATAGAGGCAATCCATAAAACTAAAAAAGTACGTCTATTTTCTCTAGCAGAAAAAATTGTCAAATTTATCGCCGCCACTCTCACTTTAGGGATTGCAAGTGAATCTGTCCTTATCTCATCGGGTATTGCTGGTACTGCTGGAATACTTATAGGAGCTCCTATTGCTACAACAATCGGTACAGCTGCTACCTTTGCGACTCTTTGCACATTAAGCTTCAGTGTCATTTACTTATTATCTAATCTCTACCTACAACGCCATCGAATATCTTATGGTATTCAAATGATCTATCACGGATTTGCCCGAGAATTTCGTTACAAAGCACTCTGTAATGTAGTGGCTGAATACGAGGACAAGATGAAGAAATATAAGGAGTATATAGTATCAAAATATACCATTGAATTATCTAAAAGAGAAATGGAGCGAATTTTAAATGAAAATGGCATCTATAATGAAAGTTACTTGAATTACGCACCCCTGCCCGCTCAAGATCATTACAACTCAATAAAAACAGCACTAGAGAACGAAATAAGTAAATTTAAGACTTTAAAAAATCAGGAAGACACCATCAAAAATTTAAGAGAAGATGTTGATCGTGTAACTAGAGTTTATAACAATACTATTAACAAAATACAAAACTTAGAAAAGAATTGTCGTCGGCTAGAAATGGCTGATAAAGTCCAAAGTTTTTCAGTAGAATCTTTAGAAGAGATTGAAAAAGCCCTCGATAAAGAGCTCGATGATGATTTTGAACAAGCTGCTTGGAGAGAAAGATTAAGCAAAATGGGCTATATTCTTATGGTTAAAAAGCCTTTAACAGGAAGCTACATCTTGAGCCTGGCGACTGGAAAAAATTCCCCTGTGGGTCCAAAATCAGATAAAGTGCCCTCTCCGGCACAATAGCTATATTCAATCACTCTGTGGTATGCTATACTCAATTGAGTATATAGAAATATTAAAAAATAGAAGACCTAAAGTATGCGTAAATTGTTTCTATTGCTGATTCTAAGCGGTTGTTTTTTAGCTTCATGTTCTACACCTGATTCAAAAGCATTAAAGTCCTTTAAAGCCGGAAATTATGACAATGCCGACACTCTTTTAAGCGCTGAGAGATTAGCCATTCCGCAGGGACGTTATACGTTGGAAAAGGCATATATTTTACGCGCTTCAGATCATTTAGCTACTTCGACAGGCCATTTAGAACGTGCTTTAGAACTTCTTTCTCCAGGAATATCAGCAAAAGATTCTCTCCGACAAGAGATCTATCTCAATTTGTTTCTCAATGCCTATCTTTCAAACGATAACAAGGACTTAAATAATCTTTTTGAAAAATCAAAGGATTTTTTTGACAAAAAGGACCCTTGGTTGCGCCTTTTTCAGGGCTTAGAGGCATACCAACAGAGTAGATATGCAGAAGCGAGCAACTTTTGGAAAGATTTAACTCCTCCAGACTATCTGTCACCTTGGATGGAAGCTGCCTTTTCAAAGCTTTTGCCTACCTCTATATTTGTCCAAGAGCAGGCACGAGCAGCAATCTTTTCTGGAGATGCACAATCTATTCGCAGAAACTTAATTAAAGAATTACAAAATCCCGAAAATAGAGAGCAGACACTCTTTTTGTTAGCTCTTACGTATATTCAGGGAGCGGAAAATAAAGATCCTGTCGAGGCATTACCAGATCTGAGGTTGGCTTATGGATACCTTTTACAGGTGCCAGATGTAAAAGCTCGCTATCCGCTTGAAATTTCTCACTTTAATTCATTAATACTTAAAGATATAGAAATTCTCCTCTCCACAAAAACCTACAACGCCTTGCCTCTCTATGTTAACGTCATCCAAGAATGGGGCACAAAAGAACAGCTCGCTCAATTAGACCAAATCATCGTTGCACAATCCGCTATTCTTATTAAAAAAGGCCAGATACAAGAATTAAAAAAACTGGTCAGAGTAATTAACGACCTTCTGAAAGATCCCTCAACACGCGACGATCTTGCTCAACACTATGAAAACCAGGTTGTAGATTCGTTGCATCAAGATGACCTCACCACTGTTAAACAGCTTGTTCATTTGGAATTCCTCTTCAGTGCAAAACCCGATGTTTTAGAACACCATACTGCTGGCAAAATTGAATCGGAGTTATCAAACTTATTAAATACGCCTCAACCCTCCTCCAAGAAGGCTCTAGATCTTGTCGAAATCTGGAAAAGCCTTGAAAGAAGTCATCTAGCTTGGTTTCAATACTCGCAAATCCTTCTGAACTCTGCCAAAACAGCTTGGTCGATCAAAGGTCACGAATCATCAGCACTTCTCAGAATGCAATTAGCCTGGGTACTCTCTCCGCCCAATCGCCAAAAAGATACCAAACGCAACATGCAGAAGTTAATTAGCATTGTCTATAGCTCTGCCATCGTCCAAAGTGATTTCAATAAGTTAAAGTATTTTTTAGAGGCTCAACAGCTCTTTGACCTCGATTCTTCCTTCTTAAAATCTCCGCAAGAAATGGCTAATCTGCAAGCTGATGCCAACCTACTCTTTAAACAAGGGAACTACAATCAAGCTTTTTTAGTCGCCCAATGGATCGTCCATCTACAACCCGATTCTCAAGCAGCCATCAAATTAGCAGCACTTTCTGCTTATCAACTTGGTAATTATGTCAAAGCTCTACCCTTTCTAAAGCAGCTCTCCTCAGATCCACAATTTGTCATTCCATTAGCTATCTCTGAAGTCGCAGCTGGAGATGCCGCGCAAGGAAAGAAATTAATTGATCAAGAAGCCCAAACAAATGCTCTACCCACTGAAGTCTATGAACGCTTAGCAATCGCTGCACTCAACAAAGGTGATGGTAACGAAGCTTTAAATTGGCTATCGCAATCACTTCATCTCACGGATGAGATGAGTACAATCAGTCTCCTAGCTTCTTACCTTATCCACGACGATAAACAAGTGCTTGAAAAACATAGCAAACTGCCCGAATTCTATGGTGAATTAGAACCAGTCATCAGCGCTACAGCCATTTCTGCAATACGTTTAGGAAAAGATGATGTAGCCGAAGGTCTATTTGAAGATCTTTATCTCTATGGAAAAATGCTTAATCCTACTCGTCACACATT
>Ga0207072_1026_pt1 | contig 48747 bp, 40 predicted proteins | sample Alteio_BWMinHeat_68_FD_153570 | JGI IMG/M metagenome (GOLD analysis project Ga0207072, IMG submission 153570) | Enriched cells from forest soil in Barre Woods Harvard Forest LTER site, Petersham, Massachusetts, United States -... | ecosystem: Environmental > Terrestrial > Soil > Temperate forest >... | reverse complement strand
CTGTTGTCTTGTTGGATGAAGTCGAAAAGGCGCATCCCGATGTGATGGACATCCTTTTGCAGATTCTGGAAGAAGGGCGCCTCACAGACTCGTTTGGGCGCAAAGTCGACTTCCGCAATACGATTGTCATCATGACATCAAATCTCGGGGCAGATTTGATTAAAAAAAGCAACGAGGTGGGATTTGGCGCTCAAGAGGGTTCGATGGACTATGAGCATATCCAAGAGAAGATTCTTGCCGCCGTCAAGAAGCACTTTAAACCGGAGTTTCTCAACCGTCTGAACGATGTCGTCATCTTCCGTCCTCTCAATCGAGATGGGTTGCTCAAGGTGATCGATATTGAATTGGGCAAGCTTCTTAAACGTCTCCAACGCCGCGAAGTGTTTGTCGAACTCGATACAAAAGCAAAAGAGTTCTTGGTCGACAAAGGGTTCCAACCCGAAATGGGTGCTCGCCCCTTGAGACGTACGATCGAGCAATTCTTAGAAGATCCATTGGCAGAAAAGCTGCTTGCACATCCCGATGAAGGGAGGAAGTGCCTCGTCACGGTAGAGGGAGACCACCTTGAGTTTGTCGATAAAGATGTCTTCCCCCGCCATAAAGAGATTTTCGATGTCAAAGAGCGGGAAAAAAGAGAAGGTCAAGAAATAGGGATGGAGACCTGTGTTGTCAACTCGATAGATGTTGCCTCGCGGGCCTCTCCTTTAGCTCAGGCGCAGGTTGTTGAGGTTTTAGCGGAGCTGCAAGCCTTTGACCCATCGATCCGTTTTCATTGCCAATTTGTCGTTACAACCGGTGATCAAGATCAGCTCACGTCATTGCGCGATTTGGGTAAAACTGATTTTTTTACCAAAGAACTCGACCAACTCGTCTTGAAAAAGAAGTGTCGCGTTGCCATTCATGCCGCCAAAGATCTACCTGATCCGTTGCCTCATGGCCTTGTGCTTGTGGCCTTGACCCGCGGCGTTGATGCGTCTGATGTGCTCGTACTGCGTTCAGGGGAGCAATTGTGTTCGCTGCCAATAGGCGCAAAAATCGGAACCTCTTCCGCAAGGCGCGAAGAAGCTGTCAAAGCCCTAAAAGCCGATTGTACCTTCGTCGATTTGCGCGGAAGCGTCAACGAAAGGCTTGCGCGTCTAGAAGCAGGCGATCTAGATGGAGTAGTCGTCGCTGAAGCGGCTCTGGTTAGGCTTGGGTTGAACCATCTTAACCGGATCAAATTGCCTGGAGAAACAGCACCTTTGCAGGGAAAATTAGCCATTGTGGCGCGGGAAGAGGATCGGGAAATGGCAACTCTCTTTGCCCCGATAGACGCGCGGAAGACTCTCTGTGTTGGCTTGTCTCTTCCAGCGTCGCTGCACCATCGGGAAGTCGATGTGTGCCCTCTGATTGCGATCCAGCCACGTTCGGTCGAGGATCCTGCCTTTGTGTTGGTCCGAGAGAAATTGTCTTCCTATACGCACCTCATTTTTACAAGTAAAACGGCGGCTACTCTGTTTTATACCCATTTTACCCTGTCCCATTCCCCGCGCGTGATTGCTGTGGGAAAGGCAACAGCTGCAGTCGTACGCCATTTTTCGCCAGAAGCAGACGTGTTAATTGCCGATGAGGAATCTGCCGAGGGGGTCGTTGCTGTTTTGGAACGGCTTTCTTTGGAGAAGGCGCGTCTGTTGTGGCCCCATGCGGCATTGGCTAGACCGGTCATTTCTGCTTATCTCATGCAAAGAAAGGTTGACTTTGATGCGCCCATTTTTTATGACACTATCATGCGCCGCCCCGAAAATGTGCCTAATTTAGAGAAATACGATGAGTTGATTTTGACAAGTCCCTCCACGGTGGATGCGGCATTTGAAGTTTTTGGTTGTATTTTAGAAAAAAAAATTTTAACTTGCATTGGTCAAGTAACGCAAAACTATCTTGAAAAGAGAAGGAGAGAACAATGACGCAGCAGTATAAGCTTCCCGAGTTGCCCTACGATTTTAATGCATTGGAACCTGTAATTAGCGCAGAGATCATGATGCTTCACTATAGCAAACACCACGCAGGGTATGTAACCAATTTAAACAAGGCTATGGAACAGCTGGCGGATGCAGAGCAAAAGATGGATCTTTCGATGCAGGTCGGATTGCAATCTGCTATTAAATTTAATGGGGGCGGCAATATCAACCACTCGATTTTTTGGACAAACCTCGCCCCAGTCGGCAAGGGGGGAGCGCCGGAAGGAGCGCTTGCCAAGGCGCTTGCCCAAGATTTTGGTGCTGTTGAGAAATTCACTGAGCAGATGAGCTCAAAGGCTGTGGCTATTCAGGGTTCTGGCTGGTGCTGGCTTGGGTTGAATAAAGGGAATGGGCGCCTGGAAATTGCCACCTGCGACAATCAAGATCCTCTCGTGATTAAGGGGCTTGTTCCTCTCTTGGGGATCGATGTTTGGGAGCATGCTTACTACCTCCAATACAAGAACGTCCGAGCAGACTATGTCAAAGCCATCTGGCAAATTATTAATTGGAAAAACGTGGCTGAGCGCTATACGGCAGCCGGTGGAAAGGCCTAATATATACAATTAATGGATAATAGATTAAAATAGACGGAATATTATAAATTAGGATGTGTATATGGGTTTGTTTTCTCGTTCTAAGCCAAAAATTAAAATTCAGACCACAAAAACAGACGGTTTTAGTGGTTGGTTAAAGTGCACGCATTGCAACGAGCTAATCCACACAAATGAACTTGAACAAAATAGCAATTGCTGCCCCAAGTGCGATTACCATTACCGCTTGACTGCCACAGAGCGGATCAAGAGTCTTTCAGACGAAGGGAGCTTTGTCAAAATGTTTGAGGAAGTGATGCCCGTCGATGCCCTCCGCTTTGTCGATACCGAATCGTACGCCGATCGGTTGAAGAGCGCGCAAGAGAAGTCGGGAAGCACCGATGCGGTGATTGTCGGCAAATGCACGATAAACTCCCATCCGATTGCTTTGGGTGTCTTTGATTTTAACTTCATGGGCGGATCGATGGGATCGGTCGTGGGAGAGCGTTTAACGCGTTTGATCGAGTATGCGTTAGAGGAGAATGTCCCCTTGATCATCGTCTCCACTTCAGGGGGAGCAAGAATGCAAGAGTCGATCCTTTCGTTGATGCAGATGGCAAAAACGTCAGCCGCTCTGGCACGCCTCCACGATGCAGGAATTCCCTATTTTTCAATTCTCACTAATCCCACAACGGGGGGTGTGACGGCCTCATTTGCTTCTTTAGGGGATATCATGATTGCCGAACCAAATGCGCTGATCTGTTTTGCGGGCCCGCGGGTCATTGAGCAGACAATCGGACATCAACTGCCGCCAGGCGCACAGAAGTCTGAGTTTCTTTTAGAGCACGGGATGATCGACTGTATCGTCAACCGGCGCAATTTAAAAACAAAAGTGAGCGAATTGCTCGATTTTTTTACCATTTCACACCCATCGCGATCAGCAAATAAACCAGTAGGAGCTAAGAAGTCATCATGAAACAATGTTGTTCTCATCAACAAGAAGAAACACACGACCTTGTCGAAGTTTTAATCACAGCAGAGGAGGGAGCTGAAGTTCCACGGTACGCCTCTTCAGGAGCTTCCGGTGCAGATGTCAAAGCGTTTATTAAAAGTGAGATCACGATTCTTCCAGGCCAATCGGTGCTCATTCCAACAGGATTGCGCTTTTCGATTCCGCTTGGCTATGAGATCCTCGTGCGTCCTCGCAGCGGGCTTGCGTTGAAACACCAAATTACGGTACTCAATAGCCCAGGAACGATCGATGCCGATTATCGAGGAGAAGTGGGCGTAATATTGATCAATCATGGCAAGGAACCATTCGTGGTCACCCCTGGAATGCGCATGGCGCAGCTCATTTTATGTCCGGTCGTCCAGGCAGCCTTTATTCGAACCGAAGAGTTGGTAGCAACAACGCGGGGAGCTGGCGGTTTTGGTCATACGGGGCTTCAATGAAGAAAAACATCGCGTTTCGCATTGCTCCCTATTTAGACACACAATTAATCGTATTTTTAGAAGAGAGAACGCGTGACGATGTTCTGAAGAAATTGATCGAAAAGGCAGCAGCAGCCGGGAAGATCGAAGACACCCCTGCATTTTATCAAGCCATTATCGAAAGGGAAAAAATCGTTTCGACAGCAATTGGGATGGGAGTTGCCATTCCCCACGCCAAGTTGCCTGCATATGACAATTTTTTTATTGCCATCGGGATCTTGAAGCATGGAGTGGAGTGGAGAGCGGTCGATCACGCCCCTGTGCGCTTTGTTTTTCTGATCGGGGGGCCGGATGATAAACAGACGGAGTATCTACAATTATTGTCTAATTTGACACTTGCAATAAAAGATGAAACAATGCGAAAAAAGATGTTAGCAGCACATACTGCAGAAGGAGTCATGGCCCTGTTTCGTACACTGTAGGTGATTTATGGATCTAGAGCTCAAAGATGTCTCAGAAATGTTAAATGTGTCGGAATCCACCGTCCGACTTTGGTTAGCCGAAGGGAAAATCCCCGCCTATTATATCAACAACACCTACCGTTTCAATCGCATGGAGATTGAAAATTGGGTGATGAAAGGGAAAAAGGAAGCAGAGCGAAGAGCGTCTGCTGAGGCAATTCCAGCCGAATCAGCGAGTCAAGGCGGGAGCAAGCAGTACAGCCTTTACCGAGCGCTTCACCGGGGGGGCATTCTCAATAATTTAGAGGGAGAGACAAAAGAAGAGATCATCCGCAATGCTGTTGAAAGGATTGCGACTCCATTGAATCTCGATCCAGAGTTCGTGGGGGACCTGCTTCTTGATCGGGAAGCGCTGCAGCCAACTGCTCTAAATAATGGACTTGCAATTCCCCACACCCGCGATTTTCTTTTGAAAGACCACTACGATGTCGTGACAATCGCCTTTTTGAAAAAACCGATTGATTACGGCGCCTTAGATGGTAAACCGGTGGATATTTTGTTCTTTTTATTTGCTAGCGATGACAAAAAACACCTCAACCTCTTAGCAAAAATCGCCCACCTCAGCAGCCAAGAGGAATCGTTGAGGCTATTGCGCAAGCATCCTAGCAAGGAGCAGCTCCTCGAGTTCGTCAAAGGCTGGGAAGCCCACATCAAAGCTTAAGGGCAATTTCCACCACTGAGAACACAGAGCCCACAGAGGACTTTAAGATTTGAATTTCCTTATAATGGGAAATGAGTCTCTTTGCGTCTTTGCGCCTTTGCGTTGAAAAAATCTCACAATTTGTTTTCAAATCATTGAGAGCTTATGGTTTGCACATGACTGTCTTTCTTTAGTCTCACAGTTTAAACGCAAAGGCGCAAAGACGCAAAGAGAGACACATTTTCCATTAAAAGTTCCAGGGATGAATAACACATAATCTTTCCTGTTCAACTCTGTGTGCTCTGCGTTCTCTGTGGTGGAAATCGTTGTGCTCAAGGTTATCTTAAGAGCAGCTCTACTGCTTCATCTACAACCTCAATACCCTCAATCGCAATCTTCTCTTTGAGAGAGTCCGACAGTCCAGCCACATTCCTTTTGGGGATCAGGCAGCGCTTAAAGCCCATGTGGATCGCTTCTTTGATGCGGCTTTCGATGCGAGGCACGCTGCGCAGCTCTCCGCCAAGGCCCACTTCGCCAACGACAGTTGTTTCTGGATCGATTTTTTTATTGCGCAAAGAAGAGGCAATCGCCGCCAGGAGGCCTAAATCGATTGCGGGTTCTGTGATTTTGAGGCCACCAGCAATCGAGACGAACACATCGCACCTCCAGAGCTGGTATCCCATCCGCTTTTCCAAGACTGCAATGAGGAGAGCCAGTCTGTTTTGATCAAGGCCCGTACAACGGCGCGACGGGGTGGGGAAAACTGTCTCTGTGACGAGTGCTTGTGCTTCGATCAAAAAGGGGCGTGAACCTTCAATCGTGGGGATGATGACCGATCCGATCGTTCCTTTCATCCGCTCCTCTAGGAAGATTTGAGAGGGATTTGTCACTTCTACAAGCCCCCGCTCTTGCATCTGAAAGACGGCAATCTCGTCATTGGCACCAAAGCGGTTTTTGACGACGCGGATCATCCGGTAGTCGTGGTGTTTCTCCCCTTCGAAGTAAAGAACGGTATCGACAAGGTGCTCTAAGACGCGAGGACCGGCGATTTCTCCTGCTTTTGTCACGTGGCCGATGAGGAATGTTGCGATCCCTTTTCCTTTTGCTAAATGCAAGAATTCGGTTGCGGCTTCCCGAACTTGAGAGACCGACCCCGGAGCTGATGCGATTTCGCTTTTGTACACGATCTGGATCGAATCGACGATGAGAGCATCGGGAGCTAGATTTTCAACGTGGGCCTTGATCGCTCCCATGTTGGTTTCGTTGAGAAGGAGGAGATTGTCGTGGTCGATGCCAAGACGCCTTGCGCGCAAGGAGGTTTGCTGGGTCGATTCCTCTCCACAGACGTATAAAACGGTTAAACCTTGTTTGGCAAGGGTGTGGGAAATTTGCAGCATCAGGGTCGATTTTCCAATCCCAGGATCTCCACCGACGAGGGTCAAAGAGCCAGGAACGATTCCTCCTCCAATCAGGTGGTCAAATTCTCCTAGGCCTGTAATAATTCTCTTGGTTGGGGTGTGGAGGATCTCTTTGAGTCTGACCGGTTTTTCAGTCGTGCGGGAGGTTGATCCAAAGCGCTGTGTTTCCTGGGCAATTTCGATCTCTTCTTGCAACGTGTTCCACTGCTGGCAGGCGGGGCACTGGCCGCTCCACTTCAGCTGCTTATGTCCACATTCTTGGCAAAACCAAGCGCTTTTGCTTTTGACGGCCATGTAGGAAGTCCTTTTACGTTTGTAGTCGGGAGAGGGCATCGGCTGCAGCGGCTTGTTGCGCATCTTTTTTGCAGTTCCCCGTGCCAGTGCCAAGTTGTTGCTCTCCAATCAAGACGGTGATGGTAAATGTTTTGCTGTGGTCTGGCCCCTCTTCGCTGATCACTTTGTAGGAGGGGTGTTGCTGATACTTCTTTTGGCAGTAGTCTTGTAGGAGCGCTTTCCAGTTTTTTGTGGGCATTTTGATGATCGCTTCGATTTCCGCGGCTAGCTGATTGAAAATGAATTGTTTGGCCGCTTCAAGCCCTCCATCGAGGTAGATTGCCCCGATGATTGCTTCAAAAAGATCCGCAAGAATCGTATCGCGCCCTCGACCGTCATTGAGCTTTTCCCCCCTTCCAAGGAGCAAAAATTTCTCGATGCCCAGCTTTTGGACATAAGCCACGCAGGACCCCGCTTCAACGAGGCGCGAACGGAGCGAAGAGAGTTCCCCTTCTGGTGTATCTGGCAAGATGCGGTAGAGATGTTCAGCGATGATGAGCCCTAAAATGGCATCCCCTAAGAATTCGAGACGTTCGTTATGCTCGACGATTTGGCGGTGTTCGTTGATGTATGAGCGGTGAACAAACGCCAGGTAGAGAAGAGAGGGATCTTTGAAATGGTAATTCAAAAGAGCTTCGATTGCTGACTTTTGGTGTTCCAATGCCGTAGGTATATGCATACAAGCGGAAGTATAAAAGAGTCTCTCTATTTTAGCAAACCAGCATCGACCGTCTTTTCGGCTGATGCCAGAATTTTTTGTGCCTGTTCTCTAGCAGTTGCTTCGATACAGTCAAAGACATGAGTGGGAGGGGGGGCAATGGCTTGCTTTAATGATTTGAATATCTCAAATTGCTTGAGCTTGAGCAACTCGTTGAGGAAGTTCTGATTGTAGATGATGCGAATGATTTGAGAAACGAGCTTTTTCCATCGATCTTTTTCTGGGGCATCGAGATGGTTGACGATTTGGGGATGGAGGAACCCTTCAACGGTATTTTTGATATAAAGGCAATTTTTGACGTCCATTCCAGTGGCGCAGCATTGGAGCAAAAGAGTGGTAAGTTTAATCCATTGCACAACATACAGTTCTGAATCATTGATAAAAGCGAGAAGTTTGTTCCTGACAAAAACCATTTGGTGGAAAGGGTGGTTGTCAGGGTGTTGAGAAAAGGGAGCGCTGCAATCGACGGGCGCTAAATATTGAATTGCTAATGAAAAACTTTTGATTTCAACCGCTCTTACTGGTTCGAGAGTGCGGAAGTATGCTGTAAGGTAGAGGCTGATTTCCGCAGAGGTAAATTTTGACAAATCAAAGGCGGCTCTAGGTGCTGCATGCGCATAGAAAAAGATCTGTTGAAAAGTCCATTGGTTTGGAATATAGGCAGCGATGGGGTGCGAAGAGACAAAAGAGATGAGTGCGCGCATCTCATCGGCATTGGTATCGTTGTAGAAAAAAAGGGTTTTCGCACAAAAGCCCAGTAATTGAAGAGATGTCTCTTTAGAAGTAAACGAGGGATCTTTGAACACCTTCAATATACAGTGGATCAAGTTGCATACAATTAGGCGTTGGGTTTCATTCATCCCCTCATCATTTGCATAGGAGCCAAGTTTAGTCGTGAGGGCATTAAATAAGAACAATAACTGAGGGTGGTTATCTTGAGCTGTTGCGGGATTAGACTGCATACTCTCCTCAAGAACATTTGCGAGATTCGAAAGGTGGTAAGCAAAGGTAGTGAGGGGTAAAGGGATTTTGCACCTTTCTAAAGTTTCGGCATGGAGTTGAAGAAGTATTTTTTCGACATCCCTCATTCCCACAAACAATTGCAAGGTTTGTTCCAGTTTCTCTAAGTGGACGCTGACCTCGCGCCCTTGTTTTTGGATGATTTTTTCAAGAGCATTCCCGTGATTAAAGAGATCTTGTGGTTTTTTTAGGGGGAGTTGAATGGCTTGTGAAAGGTTTTGGATCAACTGTGTGTGTTCACCTTGAATGTGTCGGATGAAGGGTTTTTTCCACGAGGAGAAAGTGGAAGCGGAACGCCATTTAAAGAATGCTGCTTGCAACTTGCCAATGTCGACATTTTCTCCCTGGATCGATTCAATAACCGAGTTGAGCTTTTTAGTTTCGTCTTCGTTTAGAACCCTGGTCTCCAGTGTTTGCAATAGTGTCAAACCGAGCAGGGTGAGCGGCGAATTTGCGAAAAGAAGCTGCAAAATATCTAAGTATTCGATCAGGGAAATTCCTGTCATGCCTTGGAAATTTAAGAGATTGAGGAACGATTCGGAAAGCACGGGTTTGTCGAGAGCGGAATGGATCTTTTGGCACTCTTGGATCAATACGCCCAATCTGGCAAAGCGGTGCGCGAGGTAAGACATGCGAACGGGAGCAGAAACCTCTTTGAGGATTGTGTTCACCTCGTCTGAAAGGAGGAGTATTTCTTGTTCTGGTGGAAGTTTGTCTGAGGAGAGATCGAGGAGGAGATCGGTTGGACCGAGCTTTTTAAGTGCTTCTTCAGAGTTGCCTTGACGTAGGAGAAAGATGATGGAGAGTTTTTTGATTGTCGTTTCAATACTGACCAGTTTGGAGGCAGATTGAGAAATGTTTAGCTCTTTTTTGATTGATGAGATGAATCCATTCCAAAGGGGTAGAGTTTCCGGATCTTCTGGAAGCCGTTTTCTTAATCCTGTTGCGATGAGCCATAACAGTTTGTTCACCAAACCGACCTGATCACCGCCCTTTAAAGTTTTTAAAAAGGAGCATAAATCGCCCGCTCGAGAAGCAAAAAATTTGACCTCTTCTTCATCGACAACAAGTGCATTTTGGGATGGCTCAAGCGTGAATTTGAGCAGCTTTGTGATGGCGCGTGACTCGCCCTCTTTTCGCAGTCGATTGCCGCAAACCAGATTTCTCCAGGTGATTGCAAAGACAAAGCGGCGTCTTTCTGCTGGGGTATTTGACGTAGGGCCAGCCTCTTCATCAGATGGTTTTTGAGAGCTTGAAGCACTTTTTGCGGCTGTAGAGGCTTTTTTCTCTTTTCCTTGCTGGATGAAGGATTCAAAAATTTCCAGGCAAAAAGAAGCTGAAAGCTCTTTGAGATCTGTGAGTTTATTGAGCAACGCAGCAGTTTCCTGTTGTTTGGTTTGATTTTCGAGAATGAGGATGTGCAACGTCCTTGCTAAAATTTCATGCGAGATGTGCTCTTTAAGCGGCTCCCAGAATTGGTTGACCAGACGGATGCGAAATTCAAATGGTTGTTCGTTACCTTCTCTAATGATCAAGTGGATCACTTTGCACATTTCAGCTGTTTTCCATCCCTCCTCATCCCAAGGATCGAGTTTCTTAAAGAGAGGGAACCAAGGAGCGATTGTGCTTTGTGCCTTCTGAAGCCATTGTTGACAACGTTTGTGTGTTTTTTGTTCCTTCCATTCGCTTGGGTTTTTATCGGTTATTCGGATAAAGGCGTCGACCAATCGTGTGAGGCAGTTAGGAGGAGTGCAACCGATGAGTTGACTCACAGCTTCAATCTGCTCTCCGTCGGGGATGTTGGCGAGGAATTTTTTTGACTCTAAAGCAAAGAAGAAATCGGCAGCAGCCGTGCCAAATTCCGGATCATTCTTTGTGGTTGTGAGGAGTTGAACGAATAAGGGAAAAAATGTTTCGACGTGTGAGACTTTCACTTGTAAGTGGATGCACGCACGGAGGATTGTGAAGAATGTCATGACACGTTCTGGAGGCATGGAAGCCAGCAGTAGATCTTGCTTGGCAACGACAAGAGTGGGTAGGGTGGTGCTTTCATGGATGACAGAGGCCAGGGCGGGCAACCAGGCGAGAATAGAGGGTTTGGGTGTTGTCTCATCGATGAGTTGGAGCGAAAGTTCGATGCATCTGATTGAATTGCCAAGGCGTGCGCAGTTAGCCATTAAATTGTTCAAGAGCTTTTCTCGGGAAAACGGCGGTTTCCCCTTTTTCTGAACCATGTGTTTGCTTGCAAGTACTGTGGAGACCATGGAGAGCACTTCAACCGTTATTTCAGGGGGAGAATTTGCAAGGATGTTGTAAAAGAGAGGTTCCCATTCTTCCCACTCATTTTTTTGAATAAACTGTGTGATTAGTTGCACGCATTCTCTGTAAATTTTGACATGGGGAGCTTTCTCAAGGCATTGCAGCAGCCGTTTGACGTCATCGAGGGTCACTGAGTCAAGATGTGAACGCATCTGTTCCCAAAGGTCAAGAGCTTCTTTGTGAAAATCTTGTGATGCAAGAGACTTGAAAATGAAACGGTTGATAGGAACGTAAATTCTTCGATTTACCGTATTTCTCATGTACCCTGAGGTGTGTAAATAACCGTAGTAGATATCGGGGCTAGTGGGGGGTGTTTGAAGAGAGATTTGCTTAAAAATGTCAAAGATACATCCCTTGAAGAAAGGGTGCCCCCTCATCCTCTCAGTGAGATTGACAAAGCACTCACGGGTTTGTGCCTTCTGCTGTTCTGCTGTTTTCACAAACACTTGACTCTTGAAAAAACGGATCACAAAGTCGATTTGTTCGGAGGATAGCTGCTTGATTTTCTGCGCGTATTCAGCTATTGCCTGGTAGGCCAAAGGAGCATGAGTACTGTCGAAAGGCGTTGCAAGTGCCAATTCGAGAGATGTCGGGCACTTTTCGTGCAAGGCAAGAAGCTCCAAAATGAATTGTTGGTATTCTGTAGAATGTGCTCCTTCAAAGACCTTAAGAGTGCGTGCTCTCTTCAACAATAGCTCGACGACAGCGTGGAGATTGGCACTCAAAAAGAGTTTGATTCCTGCTATCCAGAACGCTTCGATTTGCGGGTGGTCTTCTTGAGCCAAAAAGGATTTTAGTACTAACGGGATCAAGTGTTCGATGTATAGTCGTTGATTCGAACTGTTTAAGCACTCCACAACGATTCTGTATTGATCGATCGTTCCTTTTGGCATGCGCTCTTGAGGGTTCTTTGTTAACCGCGCGAATAGCGTTTCAAAGAGGCGTTGCCAATTGCGGTTCCAGAGGGGATCTAAGGGTAGTTTGTTGTTGGCGTTTGCTTTTGATTGCACAACGAGAGAATCGATGAGCTCCATGCAGGCTTGAAGGGGCGCTCCTAACGCGAGAAGCTCAATGCACATCTGCAAGGCAACATCGCGCCGCGTTTCTTTTAATATGCTAAAAAGCTCTCTATCGAAGTCGAAGAGTTCCCCTGAAGGGTTGCTCGAGCGAGTTGTTTTCCAAAGTTCTAAGGCTTTCGGACACTTCTCTGGAAAGGCCGCATGAGCAAGGATCCACAAGTGGTCAGAGTGGGTTTGTGGAGATTTGCGAATCAATTCTCTTAGCTTAATAAGAAGAGACTCAGTTGCCCCCTCGTCTTTGGGAATAGAGCGGACACAACTATCGAGAAGCTGGATCTGTTGATAGCCGTTTTTTCCCATTCTCAACAGGTCGGGAATAGAGCGGACGGTAGGTCCTCCAAATGCCATGAGAGCCAATTCTAAGGTGGTTACTAATTGAGCTGCCAGGGGGGACGCAGGCTTGCACTCCACCCCTTTCAAATGATGAGCTGGAATGAGAGAGGTGCATCTTCCGACAGGGGAATCTTTGTGGAAATCGTAGGAGGTGAGTATTTTGTTCTTGAGCATTTGGACGAGTGTTTCAATCTCCTTTGTCCATCCCTCATTGAGGTGACGCAAGGCTTGTGGTAACGAGGTGTCGAGGAAAAGATGGAAGTTCTGTGCGATGACCTTGATATGAGTGGTTTGATTGTGGCTGGTCAAGAAAGGTTGAAAATCAAAAGAGAAAGTGGGCGTGGTTGCGCCTTTTGTGCTGAGTTGTAAAAAAGAGAATAATTGAAGAGCAGCGATCAAGGCTTGGTAGTGATTTGGTTCTTTGCAGGCGCATTCTACAAGGGCTTTCACGATTGGAGATGAGATCTGTTCTTTTGGTGTGACTTGTTCTCCAGGGCGTTTGATCTTTAAATCTTCCATCGCAGTTGCAAAAATGAGGAGGGCCTGCTCTTTAGAGCGTGGGTTTTCCAGCAAAAGAGGCATGACTTGGAGGAGCATGAAAAAATAGGCGGCAGGATCGTAATCGTTATGTGTGAAAGAAGTTTTTTTGATCCCTTCGATCAAGATGGATATCCAGGCGGGCGTGGGAGAATGGTTTGAGGAGCGGTTAAGGACCTTGGTGTATGGTTCTTGGTGGTCTTCTTGATTTTGAGACGATTGAACGATCGATTCTGCTCGATCCAAAAAGCTGTTCAACAGCGATTGATTTTGTGCAGGGGTAGGTGAGCGATGTCCTTTGATGTAGTAAGAGAGAAGCAGAGGAAGAGAGGTGAAGGGGTCCAAATTGGGAATGTCTGGGAGATGGATGATCTTTGCAAACCGATGGGCGAGGGAGGGTAACAATTGGACGCTATTCAGGAGGGACGGCATTCCCCGATCACTAAAATTGATTAACTGTTTTAAGGAGATTTGTGCGGCATCCTGCGTGGCAAAGTGTAATTGTTGAAACGAATAGCCGATGGTAATATCAACCTTTTTTCCATCGGCTGGTTTGTAGCTGACAATTCCAAATTGATTGGTTTTTTGCCCTTGAACAGGCTGTTTATCATCAACGCAGATGCAGTAGTTGACCAAGCCGTTATTTTGACGGATGAATTCCGGTGGGAAGGGTTGCGGCTTGCAGCACGCTCCTATGAAAGCGACGACGGTATCTAGAGCGAATTGAATCGTTTCTTTTAATTGTTGATTCGTTAATGTTATATTTTGTTTTAAAATAATACGCCAATCAAGATCTGAAAATTCTCTTAATAATATTGATGATAAATAGTAATAAAGAGGAGTTTCTTTTTCGATCTCCAAATCGTGTGCGATCTCATCGAGATAGGGATAAAAACACCAGGGAACAGCGCTGCCGATCAAGAGGATATTTTCGATGTAAATCCCCGCAGCTGCTAGATGCATTTCGAGTGCGTTGAACAAATTGGCTGTGTGAAACTGAGAGAAAAAGGTATTTTGCGTGCCTTGGATCGTGTGAGCAGGTAAAATTTTCTCATAAATGCGTTTGACAAATGCCTTGTGTTTGTCGGTATCTTTGCCAAACTGAGCAACCGTTTTGCTCCAGGCCCCCGTCCAGGCGAATTGTGAGTTCATTTTTCCTTTTTTGATTAAATGAGCGCACAATTGATCTTCCAGCCTGTCTTGGGGCATGGTTGGCGTACAGGGCCCTGAAGATGAGGGGAGGCTTGGGAATTCCCGTTGGGCGTCGCTTTTAGGGGCGTGTGTCGAAACACTTGTAGGGCGGGTGGAGGCTCCGAGGAGAGGAAATGACATGTTTTTAGCCTAATTAACAAATAGCATATGTATCGATACACATATTTTTTCTGAATTTCGTAACAATCTTAAATGATACTGATATTAATATCAATTGTAATCAATGATTGATCGCCCATTTTATTAAGTTGTAAAATTTCAAATTTTTACGCTCGCTCAATCAGCGGCATTGCAGGATTAAAAGTTCTCCTATATAAGAAGGGAAATGGTAGGAGTTTCATGGCTGAGGATAAACCTGAAGAGAACGGCGAAGAGTCAAATCCGGATCGTCCTTTAGAGTGTGGCGAGTGCAAAAAACCAATTGGCATCGTCTACACAGAGATTGTGGGAGGGAGTGTGACCCGCACCAGCATGTGTCCGGATTGCCCCTTTTTGCAAAAGCGCTTGCGCGGGATTCCAAAAGAGGAAAGCAATGCTAGGCGCGAGGGTGTGGCCCCTGTGGGTTTGACCTGTGGCCATTGCGGTACAACACTCGAGTCGCTGCGCGTCGGGTTGCCTATGGGATGCAACTTGTGTTACGAAGTGTTCGACGAAGCCTTGGTCAGCGAGCTGTTTGCATCTGATAAAATCCCACAGCAAATCGTTCCTGGTAAGAAGCTTAAGTTTCTACATATTGGACGTGCGCCCGGCACCCACCAAGAGATTAGCTCCACTTCCCGTTTGCTCGCGTTGAACGAAGAGCTAAATGAGACGTTGAAACGAGAAGATTATGAGCAAGCAGCCCTCTTAAGAGATCAGATCAAAGCCTTGACAGAGAAGCCACAAGAGGAAAAATGAACCCATCCAAAGAACCCTCCTTCTTATCACTTCTCAAAGATAGCCCCGTTTTTAACGACAATCAGAATACCTGTTGGTTGGCAACGACGATTCAGTTTTTGCGCAATATCGAAAAATATAAGTTCCCAGGGAAGTTAGAGACCGATCGGCGCAAGCAGCTCGTTGCATTAGTGAATAGTTACTTGGCCAACAATCCGGAATTGGCTAAGAGTTTTTATGTCAAAGGGGAAGAGATCGGTTATTTGGAAAAGGAGTTTTTGGCGGAGCATTTCCTTTCTTTTGAAATGTACGGTCAAGCGCAAGCCGGCGAGGGGTTTGTAATCGACCCTGCACTTGGTTTTATTGCCACGTTGAATTTGCAAGACCACATCCACATGGAACTGATCGATTATAAGGGAGATATTGAGCAAGCGTGGTCCCGTTTAATGAAAATTGAAACTGAATTGGGTAAGTCGATCAACTACTCGTTCTTGCCAAAATTTGGTTATTTGACTGCAGATCCCACAAAATGTGGAACGGGGATGTGTGTGAGCGCCTTTTTGCAGGTGCCTGGACTGGTGCATACGGAAATGGTCGATGAAGTTCTCGACAAATATGTGGATGACAGTTTTGTCGTGACAGGGATTCAAGGGAGCCCCACGGAGATTATCGGCGATATTCTAAAAATTGAAAATAGTTACACCATTGGCGTGACTGAAGAAGCGATCTTGAATGGCATGCGCAACATCGTTGGCAAGCTGATCTCTGAAGAGAGTGCGGTAAGGCGCACGATCAAGAAAGATGGCGACCCTTCTTATAAAGACAAAGTCGCGCGCGCTTTTGGCATTCTGATCCACTCGTATCAGATCGAGGCCATCGAAGCCTTAAATGCGATTAGCATTTTGAAATTGGGCCATGAGCTAGAGTGGTTGGAAGGAATAGAAATGAAAGCGCTCAACCAATTGATGTTCAATTCACGCCGTGCACACTTGTTGTGCGAATACAGGCAAGAAAACATTCCACAAGAGGCCATTTCTCATAAGAGAGCTGAGCACATCCACAAAGTTCTCAAAGACGTCAAACTGAAGGTGTGAGGCATCGATGAAGGGTGTCGGTGTCAACCTCCTCTCCCAAACTCACTACCTCGACCACCTCGGTGTGGTTTGCATCATCATGGGGGTGCCGCTTCTCTTTACCGATTATGAGCAGTTCGAATTAGCAAAGCGCTTTTACCCACAGCTTAAGGCGCAGTTTATCGATTTTCAAGAGATGACGCTCCCTTATCTCATCACCCATTACGACGTGTTGTACACCTCAGACCTATGGAATCGAGACGATTTTCATCAGCGCTGCGTGGCTGCTGGGTTGCCCCCAACTGAGCGGATGCGCTATGTGCATTGTCCCCATGGGTTTTCTGACAAAGGGTTTTATTTGCAAAAGAGTGCCCTGGAAGATGTCACATTGATCTATGGGCAGAACATGATCGATCTGTTAAAAGCGTGTGGGGTCTTTGATTTTTTGCACCAATTTGTCATCACTGGGAATTACCGCCTCGCCTATTACCGGAATCATCGCCCTTTTCATGATTCTTTGGTAGAAAAGGAGGTCTTCAGCCGTTTTGCCAAAAGGCAAAAGACCATTTTGTATGCGCCCACGTGGCTTGATTTGGAACAGACCACGACCTTTTTCGATGCGCACACAGCTGTGATTGGAGCGCTTCCCGATGCTTACAACTTGATCGTCAAGCTGCACCCCCGTTTGGAGCTGGACGATCCCGTTCGTTACCATCAAATCCTCTCTTTCTACGAGAACAAACCCAATGTGATTTTTCTGAAAGATTTTCCATTGGTTTATCCCCTCCTGGCAAACGTCGATCTCTATTTAGGGGACATGTCCTCGATTGGTTACGACTTCCTTGCCTTTGATAAGCCCCTCTTTTTTTTGGATAAATATGCGCGCAACCCAACAACCGACCGAGAAGCGTACCTCTTTCGCTGTGGCAAGGTGATCACTCCCGACCACTACCCCCAGCTCTATACACTGATCGAGACCCACGCTGAAAGCGAACAAGTGGAGAAGAGCCGCATCCGACAGGAGGTGTACCGCTACACCTTTGGGGAAGAGAAGCCCTTCGCCCAAATCAAAAAAGAGATCTTGGCCTGCCTCAAACAAACCTAAGAGATGTTACATTTTCGATTTGGGGAGGGGGCGGAGGGTTTTGGCGATCACGAGCTTTCTGGCAATCTCGCGGCGCACGTTTTCTTGGACCACTTCTTCAAAAGTGGCTTCTTTAGGAAGCATTCTTTGTGCTTGATTTGTATCCGTATAAGGTTTGAGTTTGGGAAGAAGCTCAGATTTATGCTCCTGGATCGATTGATACAGGCGAAAGAGTTCATTGGGATCGTCTTCGGCGGTTATCTTGACACCAGCTTTTTTCAAGGCTTCGACCAGTTCGTTTACATTCCTTGCTTTTATCTTTGCATAATGCATGACCTTTTGATGCAGTTCTTCGGGAACAAAAATCTCCTCCATTGCCTCTAGTGGAATGGTTTGATAAAATACATAGTGCAAGGAACCAACTTCTGCTGCGTTTCTCGCTTGCCTGATCCGAATTTGTTCATTAATCCAAGAGGCTTTAATGGTCATGAGGGCTCCCCCATCGCTAAAGAAAGCTCCCATTACGTAATTGCTATCCAAGCTAGAAAAAATCTGTCCAATTTTTGCCCAGGTTCCTTGAGTCGCGATCGTATGGGAAAGATCTGCAGCGCCAGCACCCTTTTCTAACAAATCCAGTAACGCTTTATCTTTTAACGTTTCTCCTTTTTTGGCATTGATGCCCCTGATCGTGCACTTTCCATCTGGAAGATAAAGAGCTTCCATGTAGCGCAAGCCGGTTTTGGGCGTTTTTAAAAGCAACTTCTCATAACGGTGCACATCGGGAAAGGATGGGGGGTTATCCATGTAGGATTGGTAAGCCCTGTCGATCTCTGATTTGTCTAATTGAGCTGCAAGACCATCTAAAATGCGTCTTGAAATATTCTCTCTTAAGTCATGTGTTATTGGTCTATAGGAAATGAGATCGAAGTCGCCTTTCAGTTGGCCAAGCGATTGCTCTTCACTGGAAGCAAAGCGATCCCATTGTGGGCTTTGCACAATGTGATAGGCTGCCTTTAAGAGGGACTCTACAGGAGTCAATGAAAGAGTGAGCCCCAGTTCCAATAAAAGAGATCCATGCTTGTTTTTTTCAGCAAACGCGATGATCTCCAGAAGCATTGAAACAGATTGAGGATCGTTCTTTAGCGCATCAAACCGATGATAGGTGCGCATCGTCTTTAGAAGGCTACAAATTAGATCGGCATTCTCTTCAACTCCTTGATCTTTCAAGATTTCAAGCGCTCCTAAAAAGGTGGGGAAATTATTTTCCTTGTAGTGGACTGTATCGATCTTCGAAAGTGTTGCAAGAGTTTGCAAGAAGAGCGCATGTAATTCAGGAGACGTTTCATTTTCATTGGTTAGTCGTGGCAGCGTAGCAAAAAGCAATACACCTGCAGCAGCTTCAAAGCGTGAAATATCAGGATGCTTTTCCAATCGATGGTGGCTGACAAGCTCTGTGCGCTCAAGAATGCGTAAAGCGGCTATTCCCATCTGATAGCTATGTAAATCCGCGGTGGGTGGATCTTCATTTAATTTTTCCGTCAAATCTGTGAGAACATGTTCTGCAAGGGCAAGCCCTTCCCTTCTTCTAAATGTGGCATCGTAGTTCAAACGCTCGATTTGCTCTTCTGGTGTTAATTTGTCCCACGTGGTCTGAGGCAATTTATGCTTAGCTAGGTATGAGATGGCTTTTTCAACCTCAGGTAAAGTGGCCCCGCCTTGCACGGCAATAAATAAGTCATTTTTTAAGGCTTTGTTTTGATAAAGCGCAATCAAGCGTTCCACACTATTTCTGTTGAGTGGAATGTTTGGATTGGACGTGAGTGCGTAGCAGATATATCCAAAGAAACCAGGCGGTTTTTCTATCACCTCTAAAAAACCACGTAACTCGATTGTGATAGATGCTACTTTGGTCAAATCGATTCCCCTAGAAGCAAATAGGCTATAAAGTCCAGACAATCCAGACCTTTGACGTGCGACTACTTCATTAAAGGCGGGATTGATGTCCACTTGCGCTTTAAGTTCTCCTCTCATTGCAAGGCGATGCATAATCCCTAATGTTTGCTCTTTGCTGACTTCTAATCCCTTATCAACAAGCAGCTTAATGATTGCTTTATTACCTCTGTCCAGGGCGTATTTTAGTGGACTGTTTCCTGTATCATCGGTTGCATTTGGATCGTTGCACATGGGGATGAGGAGTTCGACGATCTGTGGATTGCCACTAAGTATCGCACTTTTAAGGGCTGTATTCTCTGCCAGATCCTCTTTTGTGAATTCGACCCCGTGATTCAGAAGCAGCTTGACGACTTCAAGGTTGCCAGATTCACAGGCCCTTATAAGCGGCGTAACATGAGCATAGTCAGGTTTATTTACATCTATACCATTTTCTAGAAGAAGCTCAACGATCTGTGGACTGCCGGATCTGCAGGCTTCTGCGAATTTAATTGTTCCGTTTGCAATGGCCAAATGCAGATCAGCGCCGGCTTGAATCAGTAGGCTCGTAATTTCAGTTTGACCATTATTTATGGCATAGGTTAAAGGAGATCCTCCATTTTTATCCTGAGTGTTGACATGAGCGCCAGCTTTGACCAGTAGTTCTACGATTTTTACTTTACCTAGATCGGAAGCATGATGAAGTGGCGTAATTCCAAAATTACTCGGTGTATTAACATGAGCATCAGCTTTGATAAGTAGATCAACGGTTTCTGGAAGACCCTCGCTTGCGGCTATCCATAAAGGAGAGTGTCCATCGCTATTCTGAGTGTTGACATTTGCCCCAGCATCGATCAACAGTTTCACGATGTCCGGGTTGGCTGCTGCTGCTATATGCAACAGAGACCAAGAATCTCCAATCGGAACCTGTGCATTGACGTCAGCACCGGCTTTAATCAACAGTTTCACATTTTCTGTTTTTCCTGCTTGACAGGCGCAACGAAGTGGCGTTAGCCCATCAACATCCGGTGTGTCAACACGAGCTCCTGCTTTGATGAGCAAATCCAATATTTCTGGGGGACCTTGATCGGCGGCTATCAATAAAGGAGACTGTGGCCCCTCCTTTTTGTTGACATCGGCTCCGGCTTGGATAAGCAGCTTAACGAGCTCTAGGCTTCCAGCTTTGCAGGCTTTTTCTAAATTAATATTTCCATTTTTAATTTCCACGCTCGGATCAACCCCAAATTTGATAAGTAGTGCCACAATTTCCTTGTGACCTCTATGTAAGGCCTCGCATAAAAGAGACCTATTACCTTCAAGTCCTTCAGCCATGTTCATGTTGATATTGGGAGTGTCTAGAATTTGTTTACAACGATCAAGGTGGCCTCTTGCGACCGCATCTTTAAGATCCCAGTAAAGTTCCTCTTGTCTCTGAAGAAGAACAGATTCCACCTTCTTTTCTATTTTGCTGATAAGCTTTTCACGGGCTGCAAGGATCGTTTGCGGGGCAGATTTGAAGATTTCCTTTGTTGTGACGATACCATCGAGTCTCAAGGCGTCGATGACAACCTGTTTATTTCCGCCAACTTCATCGATATGTTCGTCGATATAGGTGATGAATCCCGGATTGTCAGCGGTGCCTTTTTTGGCCCCTTTAACTTTGTTGTAGGCGTTCCAGGCAAAAGCATCATTTTTCATTCCCTCGAAACACTTTTCAAGCTCCTGTGCGGCTTTTACGTATTTACCCTGCATGTAGAAAGATATTTTTTTGGTTTGCATCCCATGAAAGCTCTTGATTTTGTGCTCTGCTATATCGCTGTCAGCTAATTCAAGTAACTCCAGCAATCCGACGCCGTTTTTTAAGCATTGTTGAGCGACTTTTGCAAATTGTTCCTTGGCTTTTACATATTTGGCGCACACCGGATTGTTGGCATAGCTTGCCATGGCATCCATATACGCTTTCGCGTGTGCTTTCAGAGCATTTGGGTCGAAAGACATCGCAATCCCCCCATCCCAATACATATTAATTATTAATCTAATTATATAATTATTATTATATAGTATTATATTAATTATTATTTCCATTTTAAGAGCAAAAGAGACTAGTCGTGAAAATATTTACAAAACTTCCTTGACAAAACAACCAAACGTCAGTATACTTGCGTTTAGAATCACCAAATGTCAGTTTGGTTGCATATAGAGGATTTTATGGCGTATCAACAGGTTTCTAGAGATTTTTGGAAACAGCGCATTATGGACGCATGGAAGAGGCGTTCGATCATTTGGTTATCTGGTGTTCGGCGTGCGGGCAAAACGATCTTGTGTCAAAGCCTTGCAAACGTTGAATATTACGATTGTGAATTGCCAAGAGTGCGACAAGGATTAGAAGATCCTGAGTCATTTTTAGAACTTAATCGTGGAAAATCTATTGTTTTAGACGAGGTGCATCGCTTACACAACCCTTCTGAACTTTTAAAAATAGCAGCTGACCATTTTCCTGAGACAAAGATTATTGCAACTGGTTCTTCTACGCTTGAAGCTTCTAGCAAATTCAAAGATACTTTAACCGGTCGCAGAGAAAGAATCTGGCTGACTCCGATGCTTGTTGAGGAAGGAAAAGACTTTGGAAACTCAAATCTAGATCACCGATTTTTATTTGGAGGTTTGCCTCCCTTTTTTCTAAGTTTGCAAATTCCGGAAAGAGACTTTCAAGATTGGGTTGATTCCTATTGGGCAAAAGATATTCAAGAACTTTACCGACTCGAAAAAAAATACTCCTTTCAGAAATTTTTGGAACTTATATTAGCACAAAGCGGTGCCGTTTTTGAAGCCACCCGCTTTACAACCCCTTGTGAAGTGAGTCGAACCACAATTGCAAATTATTTAAGTGTTTTGGAAGCAACTCATATTGCGCACGTGATACGGCCATTTAATACGCATCGGCCTAACGAAATAGTATCTGCTCCTAAAGTCTACGGTTTTGACACCGGGTTTGTATGCTACTACAAAGGCTGGTTAAATCTAAGAAACGAAGATTTTGGCATCCTTTGGGAGCATATCGTTCTCAATGAACTTCAAGGCCATTTGCAGACAAAAGAGATCCGCTATTGGCGCGACAAGCAAGACCATGAACTTGATTTCATTATATTGCCGTCTCGCAACTCTCACCCTCTCGCAATCGAATGCAAGTGGAAAGCTGCAAGCTTTGATCCCGCCAGTTTAAAAAGCTTTCGTCAACATTATCCAGAAGGACCAAATTTTATTGTTTCTTCCGATGTGGAAAGGAGTTACACGCGTCAGTATGGTGAAATTAAGGTCACATTCGTTAGCCTTGCTCAACTCATGAATGCTCTGACAAAAAATGACGCAAGCTCTCTTTCATAGTTGGATGTAGTGGGATTCAACAACTTTCAACGCATTGTCTGCAACTCACCCAGTTAAGTTGGGATCAATTTTCTACGACTGCAACTGCTTCAATTGAACCTGACCAAACAGAAATGATTCCCCTCTTATAAACCGGTGTTTGGCAGTGGATCACTCTCTCTTTGTTTCATGGTTGCTTCAGTCCTCATCGTCCCTCTTTTCACAGCGGGTGTAAAAAAATGTGGAAAAATAAATGCCAAATTGAATATGTTAAAAATTAAGTTATATATCATCAAAACTAGGAGAAAATATGTTAAATTTAAGGCGTTTTGCGGTCTTATTTGCACTTGTATCCTTAGGTGCAATGAATTCCTCTTTAACTGCATGGGATTGCTGCGAACAACCATCTTGTAACAGACTTTATATTGGTGCATTTGGTGGAGGAATCTACTCAAACTCCAATGAAGCGACGCAATACGGAACTGCATTTTTCTCTGAAATTCATTCAATAGGTCCCTTATCTGTAATTGCTGAAGGGAATTTAAATAAAACTTCATCATGTTTCGGTGGAGTACAAATTGGATATGAATGGTCTAAACCGGGATGCTCAGGCTGGTCTTTAGCTCCAGCGGGAGAGTTGGAAGTCTTCTTTTTTAAACACAAGAAAGAGGGACACCTCATCAACCAGACAGTAGTTGGATTGGATGAACACGACTTTTCCGATTCCTTTCATATGAACTCGAATGTAATTCTCGCTAACGTAGTGTTGTCGATGAATAATGACTGTTTATTAGGATTTTCTCCTTATGTAGGGGGCGGTATTGGTGCTGCACGCGTATCACTTCATAAGGCTGATTCCTTCCAATTAGTGCCGCTAGAGCCAGGCGTAAACCATTTTAACTCTAATCGGAATGATTCCACTTGGGCGTTTGCAGCTCAAGCCAAAACAGGTCTGCGCTACAATTTCTGCCAAAAGTTCCACATTTTTGCGGAATATCGTTACCTATACGTTGATGCCGCCAACTTTATTTTGGGAGCGACAAACATCTCACCTCACCCGCCTACCTCACCCTGGAACGTGAAAGTGAAAAACGTCCACTACAACGCATTTGCTATTGGCTTCCAGTTTGACTTATAACAGCCGACGTGGATTGGGGCCAGGCCTGATATTCAGATGATGCTTTAAAATAGTTTAGCAAGCGTTTGATTCCTTCAATTAAAACGGCTTCCTGGCGAGCAAAACATAGCCTTATTGATGAGCTAGCCAGTCCCGTTGCGCCAAAATCTTTTCCGGGCACTAACGCCACTTTAGCCTTGTATAAGATATCCATTACTAGCTCTTCACTATCTTTAAAGGTCGTGTTCATAAAGAAAAAGATTCCAGCTGGAGGCTTGACAAAAGAAAAAATTTTCTTTTCTACCAATGGTTGGAGCAAATGCCAGGCTAAGTCGCGATTCTTTTTTACAGTGTTTATTTGATCTGCAATCAGATATTCATGTTCCAAAGCAAAAAGTGCAGCCTGTTGTCCAATCACACTCGGGCAACATAAAGTTCCATCTTGTACGGCAATTAGACTAGAAACAAGGGGTTCGGGAGCCACTATATAACCCACTCTCCAACCGCTCATCGCATAGTCTTTTGAAAAAGATCCTGTCCTAATGACAAGGTCTGAGTTACAGACATAAGATGTAAAGGAATTGAACTCTCCTTCATAAATATAATTGTCATAAACCTCATCTGAGACGATGTAGATTCCGTGACATTCACACCACTGTTTAAGCTCATGGATAGCTTCTTTATTTAAGCAGACACCAGAAGGGTTGGATGGATTTGAGAGAATTAACATCTTTGTTTTCGATGTTATCGATTGTTTAATTCTCTCTATATCAAATTTCCAGGCGCTCTGTTCTCTTATGTATCCCTCTACAAAGATAGGAATTGCTTTGGAAAATAGAATAATATTTCGATAGCTCGGATAAAAGGGTGTTGGAATGATGACCTCATCACCCTCCTTTAAAAGGGTTAGACATATTGCTGTAATCCCTCCAATAGAACCATGAGAAATAATGATCTGCTCGGGCTTAATTAAAACATTGTGCTTCTTAGATAATTTTTCCGCAATTTTTGTTCGCAATGAATAGATCCCACCTACATATTGATAGTAATCAAGAGAATCACTTTCTAATTTTTCCTGGATATGCTTCTTAATGGGAGCAGGTGTTCCAGAAATTTTTATAGTGCCTTGTGAAAAGGAAATATATTCTTTGCTACTGTTTGAAATAGCTTCAATCGTCTTGTATTTTGGTAAATCCAACATTAACATAAAAAAACCTATAGATGTGAATAAGTACATAAATAAACTGCTGTATTAAAAAATTGTACCTGTACAGCAGTGGTTAAGGTGATTTCATGCAGCATTAGCAGGCATCAAATCATGATGTCTAAATTCACTCAGAAGAGTGATTTTAGAGATTCAATATAGAAAAGGATGTGATAGAAAATTATATGGTAGCCCAAAGGGCTGTTGCTGCCGCGAAAAAAAAGAAGGATGATGTGATGAAAAATTCTCTTTCAACCCACTGAAAGAGTTCAGCTGTAGTTGTATGATAATTCATGACAATGCACTCCCCATAAATAAGAGGATCCTTACCAATGATCCTATCTTAATTCGATTTTTTCGTGCAACACCTAATTTAAATCGGGGCTAGGCTAAAACCTACTTCTGCACTTGTCTCTGACTGGTAGGGTGAGAGAGAGGGTTATAAAGTTCTTTGAACATTTCTTCGTGGGTTCTTACAGCAAAAATCTGATCGATTAGCTGTTGTTTTGACGACTTAAATGCATCGAAAAAAGGGTCGCCCCATTCGTTTGAGTCTTCTTCTCCAAGGAAAAATTGGATATCCTCCTGAGAGGCTGGTTCCGTGGCTTCCTTTCCATCCGGCCCGGCAACCACTTTAACCAGCTGTTTCCTTTCAATACTTCTATCGGCTCCCAGGGCATCAAACGGCAGGCGAAATTTCTCATTTCCTCGATTGAACGTAATTTTCCTCAGCTTAACATTCACTTGGAGGGCGTGCTGCTCCGTCCCTTTCCGAGCTCCGGTTGATACCGGAAAAAACTTAGTGGTCGCCAGCCAGTGTTTCATCACGCTCTTGTCAGGGTTTTTTATCGGGACGAAGGATATACTGGATGTAACCGACTTTTTTGCCATTGTGACTGTGGGTTCTTGTGATCATAGGCTCTTGTTCTTTGTAGCCAAGCGGCGTCTCAACAATTCGAAATGCAAGCATTAAATCAGGATCCCTTTGAGAGCCTTTTTGCTCTCCGCGGTAAATGATACCAAACGGTTCATTGGGTCTTAAAACAAAGGTGGTGTCTGGTAAATCCACTTCAACCAATACAACTCCATCACGACAGGGAACCACTACAGCTGCATGTTCTACCGGCAAATTAGGTCCTTCTGACACAACCACGACATGCGCTTCGATGTGGTATTGTTTTTCAAGCCTTCTGGCAACATCTTGCGCTTTACCAACGCAGTTTGTGCCAAAAGTTGCAGAGGCTTCTTTTTCAGAGTGGGGAACAAAATCGTGAAAGATCTCCGCGACGCTTTTTTTCTCATGGATTGCATGTTCTTGATCATAAAAATCAATGAAGCTCATGGCCGCATTAAGTCCGTTGTAATCCACTTCGTTTACATAGTTCTCCACATCTTGATGGATGAGCTTTTCCATCTCTTCACATGTTCTTGAAATTTCGGGATTGCTTGTTTTAATGGAGTGCTCCCCATATTCGGGCCTTGCACTGGCCCAGCCAGGAAACAGGGGTTTAGAGATCCCAGCCCTTGAGGCCGTATATTCAGCGATGTCCCGGGCGTTTGTGGTAAGCGGGCGGGAACGCCCCTTAGCTGGTTGTGCAAGATCGAGCGCTTCTAGTTTTGTGGCGCGTCCCTTCAAAGTCCCGCTTTTGGATCCAGCAAGATCCAGAGCATTGAGCATTTTTGGGCCACTGGCGCGCGGAGGAACCGGGGTCAACATCTAAAACCTCCATCTATATCTAAATTATAATAAATGTAATCTATTATTTAATAGATGTTTGATTTTTTATTTCTTTTGGAAGATGAAAATAAGGTAGGGGATTGGAGGATTTGTCCGCTTCTCAAACACGCAATGAAAATCGCTTTGAGTTAAATCGAGCACTTCTTGGCGCGTATAATAGGAAAAATAGCGAGGAGTGCCTGAATATTGCTCCCCGACCCCTTCTCCACGCCCTTCTATAACGGTTAAGACAAAGGTCCCTCCAGGATTAAGCCAGCTGGCAATCCGCTTAAGCTCCTGAGAAATTTCCCTTTTAGGAACGTGGATTAAAGAGAGCACGGCCACAATCAGACCAAATTTCTCTTTAGGCTGATACTCCTGAAGCGTCGTTTGGACCGTTTCTAATCCTTTTTTTCTACACCGCCTGACCATCTCATCCGAAGGGTCAAGGCAAAGAACAGAAAATCCATGTTTTGAAAGCCACTGTGCGAGCATGCCGGTTCCAGAGCCAATGTCCAGCGCTCTCATTCCAGCTACAGGTTGGTGTTTGAGCAAGATTTCGTTTGGGAGAAAGTCAGCAAAAGGGAGCCTATCCCAGTCACTGGCTCTTGTGTTATAGCACTGCATATTCAGTGCATTGAGTTCATCTGTTGACATGGGTTTATTGGAATGCATCTTCGCTCCACTCAGTTCTGATGCATAAGCAAAACACATATTTGCAGCGAGCAGTATTCCTAAAAGAAATGAAAAAAATTTCATACATGTTTCGATTATGTCATTACACTTTTCCATAATGATGGAGTTATCATTTCTCCGCTAGGAAGTATCATCCTAAGAGCCACGGCGGGAATGGCTCCCAAAAGAAAGAGTTGGTTTTAAATCAAGATTTTTGTCACAGTGTTCATGTCCAATAAGTTATGGTCAGGTTTATATGAATTGTATTTCTTCCACCCTGAACTCCGAACAAGTGGATTAGCGCACGCATATTAGAAATGTCTATAGATATATTGACAAGAAGATAGTTGTTTTATATAATTCTGTATTTAATAATAAATTTTGGTTGTTATGAGTGTTGCCTTTTACCCTTATGTACCGACAAAATCCGAACGATGTCCCTATTGCCAGGAAGATATCGTGCAAGGTCAAGCCGGCATTGTTGCGCATTCCGATCTTAATGGAAGAGTAGTGGTTGAAGGTAGTTTAGTCGGTGTTGAGGGAAGCAAACATTTTTACCACAAAACTTGTATCGACGTCTTTCAAAATAAGGGTAATTGCCCCTCTTGTAAGGTTCCTTTTGATCAATATGCTTTGTTATCGTGGAAAGAAAAATGCATCGTTGAGCTTAAGTGCATCATCAATGATACTTTCCGAGGAGCTCAATTTGCGGGTCTGCCTTATGGACTCGCCGGACTCGCCGTTGCTTCAACTGTTTCCATAAACGAGATTGCGTTGCATGTGTTTAAAACGGCGTTTTGTTCAATAGGGAGTTTTTCAGGCCTATCCGGTACGCTAAACGATGCAGAAAAGGCGCTCTGGCAAAATCATTTGCTTTTCGGTAAAAATTGCGTCATTAACCTAATCAGCTTTCTCGTCCTGGAAAAAAAAATAGAAAGAACTGCTCTCTCGTGCATAGTTGCGGCGGGAATTGCTTTCTGCATGAGCCCCGAACCAATTAGAGAAGTTCAAGTTAATATGATTTGGCCGCTGGCGAGTATGTGGCAAGCATCATCTATCGCAGAGGCTCTGACAGAGGCCACAAGCGAGTTATTTGAGGACAGACTTTCGCTGGCGTATAGAGGCGCATTATCGGTTTTGTCGTGTGCTTTTTCTGCAGGAATCATCGGTGCTATGACAGGCAACATGCAGCTTGCTGCAGCAATGTCTACAGTTGTAGCGTTAAAGTCCTTTGAGAATCGAGCTGCGCCTTCACAAAATTTGCAGCTCACGGTCGGGGGGCTCACGGGTTTTGGCGTGGCTGCAGCTGGCTATGCTGTTAGGGCAAGTTTCTTCCTAATGTCTGAATCCACTCAGAAATCCTCTCTTTCGCAACTCGGCGTCATTTCACGGATTGGGGGAGGCCTTATATTTACAGGAGCTATGTTGAATGCCGGTTATGGCATATATCACCGTGGAAAGTGGCTCTCGCTTTTGAACCCAAAATAAAACCGGACTATTGCTTCCAAAGGGTGAGAAGGGCTTCTGCCTTTTTGAGATCTTCTGGGAAGTCGATTTCGATGCAGAGGTCGTTGGGAATTGGAATGCTTTTCACTTTCACTTGTTGTTGGATGCACATTTCGATCCCTTTTTCGAAGTAGTCGTTTGGTTGGCAGGCTTGTAGGGAGGAGCGGAACAGCGGGAGATCTTCTGCTGCAAAACGATTGATTCCAATCGCCTCTCCCATTGGGTTTTGAACTTCTTTAGAGACTTCGAGGATCAGCCCGGCTGCGTCTGTGCGGTATTTCACCGCTTCCGGGTCGACCGCTCCTTGTGTGACGACCATGCTTGTTTTAGGCCCTTTTAAGGCCGTGGCTAAAACAGAAGGGTGGAACACGACATCGCCGTTGATCCAAAGGATATCCTCAGGTTGCGAGGGGAGTGCTTTTAGCAGGCTTTTGGAGGTGTTTTCTTGAGCATATTCTGGATTCTCTAAACACCGGATCGTAGGAAATGCCGCTTTTATTTTCTCTTGATGGAATCCCACGACGAGAATGAGAGCGGAAAGAGGTAGGTGATGGAGCAAGAGCTCCACCTGTCTACCTAAAATGGTTTGTCCATTGGAAAGAAGAGTCAACCCCTTTGGCAAGTCGCTGGGTCCAAGGCGAGACCCAATCCCTGCCGCTAGGATAATGGCTTTCATTTCGCCTGTATGACCGCTGGAACGATCGGCAAAAGCACGTACGAAGGGGTATTGATCCCAAAATGGATTGCCGTTTTGGCAATCGCAGGCGGCTCTTTGCTGTCGTATTCAATGCCTCGGTTTTGGTTCACTTCATACCGTGGATAGTTCGATCCAGCGATTGAAATGCGCAGGCGGTGTCCTTTGGCAAAAACCAAACTGGTCGCTTGCAAATCGATTGGCAGCATAACTGGCTGATTCAGGTGTTCTTTGGGTTGGTTGTGGAATGCCATTCCCGTGCGGTTGATGCCGTCGACGACAAGCACGCTTTTCCCATCGGGATAGACATCTGTGAGGCGAACGGCGATATCCGTGTCGGGAACCGATGAGGTAAAATAGAGGTGAGCCACGATTTGACCCGTGATCTCCATATCTTCTGCAAACGGTTCTGTTGTAAACACGAGAACATCCTCTCGTCCCTCAATCGATCTTTGATCTCTAGGGCCCGAGGGTAAAAAGAGGTTGCGTCCACCGATTGTGGGGACAGGATTTGCAGGGTCGCTTTCAAAACTCAAAGAGCCGCTCTCTTTTTCTGGCGTCGTTGTTAGTGTCCGACTTGCCGTGAGGTAATAAGTAGTCATCTTAGCTGGAATTGGCCATTGATCGGCATGGCGCCACACATTGCCTGAAGAAGCTGTGCCGTCGAGCGGCCCCATGACGAAATACGTGACTGCGTGGATCCCATCGGCCCCATTGTCGCGTTCTTTGAGGTGGTGATCAAACCAACGGACGGGAGAAAACTCTTCTGGCAACTGTTTCGCTGCTGCTGGGACGTTGAATTCCCCGAGTGTAAGATCTAGAGGCCAAAAGTGGTTCCACGGTCCGATGAGGAGTTTTTGCTCCTCCTTGGCACCTTCTTTTCCGTGGTGTTGACGTGCGACAAATGAATCGATCGTACCTTGGAGGAAAGGATCGTACCATCCTCCATAGTGGACCGCTGGCACATCGACTTGATGAGCCACTTCCATCGTATTGACCTGTTTCCAAAAGTCGTTGTAATGCACTTGCGATTTCACTGCTGCAAGGACATCTTTATCGGGTGCATGGAGGCCTAACCAAGATTCGACGAGGTTTTTGTTGAATTGCCCCCCTTGATAGATCGCATGGTGATAGAGGCTGCCGGCCGCTTGTCCGATGTATTGGCAGTAGAGTGAAGGGGGAGCTGTTGGGGCCATCATGAGCTGTGAGATGCCTGCTGCTGAAAAGCCGATCGTTCCCACTTTTCCATTTGTAAAGGAGCTGTTTGCTAACCACTCGACGGCATCGTAGCCATCTCGTCCATCAGCTACGCAAGGGAGCGTCTTTCCCGATTTATCTAAGACGTTTCTGGTGTCTTGGATCGCAACGACGTAATCGTAGTGTGCAAGCCGACTCAGGGCAGTCCATGGAGGTGCTTTGCGTCCTGCTGGAACGCGGACTAGAAGGCACGGGTACGTTTTGCCGATTTCGCCATTTGGCGGGTAGTAGAGGTCGGTTGGCAATTCGGTCCCGTCGCCCATCTTTGCATAAACGGTGACCGTGGGCGCCGGCTCTGGAAGTTGAGGTGCCGTTTCAGCTGCGTAACACCCTAAAGCGGCTGTTAGCATGAAACAGAAAGCGAAAAGACGCGCAAGCGCGCGAATGGATAGTGAAGTGTTTTTATGCATGAGGAAAGCCTCCATTGCTATTTTTTAGCAACAGCTCGTGCCGCCATGCGCGCTTTTGTACGACTCCCCTTATTCGCTTTGAAAACGCCGAGTTTTACCCCTTTGTCCATCAAACTGTATACTTCGTTGAGGCACTGTTGAACAACAGCGTTATCCCCTTTTGGAATCGCTTCGTCGAGATAGCGGACAGCTGTGCGTACGCGCGATTTGAAGGCGCGGTTGCGCAAGCGGCTTTTTTCGCTTTGCAGATCGCGTTTCAGCGCGCTCGGCTGTCTTTCTTTTCCCTTCTTTTCTGCTTCGGCCTTTTTTGGAGCCTCAGCTTTCTTAGCGGCGTCTTCTTTTGCCATGATTCCTCGTCATATTTGTTGGGTTATGATATAATCCTAGAAACGGCAGTTGAAGACGCCAAAGTGACGCAATCTTTTGAGCCATAACCGCCTCTGGTGGGGGGCGCCTTCACCATTTGGGAATGATCGCCCCCCACCTGAGGCAGTTCTGACTCAAAATCTTGCATCACTTTATCATCTTGAACTGCCGTTTCTAGGATAATTGCTGACAGTATAGACAAAGGCGATTAATTCGTCAATGCGCGGCTTTGGAGCCAAAGATGTCCACCCAAACGTGAGGATAAAAATGGATAAGAATAAATTGAAAAAAGACCAGTTGTGTTTGCTCAAACGAGTAGAAATGCAGGAATTAGAGGCAAAGAAGTTTGGGTTTTATTGGGAGAATGTGCATCAATTAATCGATCAAGTGCAAAGCGAATGCAAGGAAATTCAAGAAGCTTTGACTGAAGGCGATATTTCCCATCTGCAAGAAGAGGTTGGTGATTTAATTCAAGCGGCGATTAGCTTAGCCGTTTTTTGCAGTTTAGATCCGCACGAGACCCTGTTGAAAAGTATAGATAAATTTCAAAAAAGATATGACGCTCTCGTGGCACTAGCTCGCCGCGATGGACACGAACATTTGCACCAAAAATCGTTCGACGTTCTGATGGAATATTGGAAACGCGCCAAACAACACCAATGAATGCTGATGGCGCCCAAACAAGCGAAGAAAAGGGAGAAACAGCGCGGCCACTAAGGTTACAATTTATTTGAATTTATTGGCCTGTTTTAGCATGTAGGTCCTTATGGGACTTCTTGAATCGCCATCCGTTTCTACCGTTAAGCGTTTAGGGAACCCCATTTCGACGCTCTTATTCGATTCGCCGTGCCAGTTGTTTACGCTACCGGGAGTGGAAGGGGTGATTGGGTATCAACTGGTCAAACGGTGTGCCATCGTCATGGGAGATCCCATTTGTGCCGCGCAAGACATTTTCCAACTCACACACGCCTTTCACAACTATGCCAAGGAGCAAAATTGGACGATTTTATATCTGTTAGTTTCGAAGGCCTTTGCCAATTGGGCCCTTGAGCACCACATGTGTCAGACGTCGATCCAGGTCGCCGAGGAGCTGTTTTTGGATCCCGTCCATTTTCAGCCAAGACAAAAGTTGCGTTGGAAGGTGAATCAGGCCATTCACTCGGGTGTTAAAATCGAAGAAAGTCAAAATCCGGCTCCTCCTCTTTTGGAGCAATTGCAGGCAACCATTCGTGTCTGGTTGCGCGAAAGGCACGGCTTTCAGATCCACTTGGGATCGTTTGAGTCCCTTTTAGGAGATCCTCAAAAGCGGATTTTTTATGCGACCCACAACGCACGCGTTGTGGGTGTATTAGCCTTGTCGTCAGTCGACCAACATCAGGGATGGGTGATTTCTGGATTTTTAGCGCTCGCCGAAGCGCCCGTCGGCACAAGCGAACACCTCATCTGCACTACCATTCAACAACTAGCCGAAGAAAAGTGCTCTTTTCTCTGCTTAGGAGTGGTTGCCGGCTCGCAGATGGGAGAAATGGTAGGAGTCCATCCTGTGGTGCGCTTCTTGTCTCATGCCGCTTTCCAAGCCATTCGATGGCTATTTCACTTGGATAGGCGCAAGATTTACTTTGATAAATTCCACCCTTCTGGGACACCCACCTACGTGCTTTGCAGCGGCAAGCTGTCTCTAAGCGGCTTACTCGCCTTGCGGGAAGTTGTCCAGCACTCGTGAGAAGGGATTAAAGTATTAGATTCCATTGACAAGGCGTCTTAATTGCCCAATGAGGTAAAGAGGCACAGACAGTATCTGATCGTGAAACGATAAGGGATGCTGCGAGATGCGGATACCAAATGGTACTTGCTTTTCTTGCAAGAACTGGGTTAATGATTTAAGGCTGCCTGTTGTTCCGGCTTTCACTTCTACTGGTAAAATCCGAGAATCCGCTTGAATCACATAATCAACTTCTGCCATTGCGCCTTTTTTATCCCGTTCCCAATAATAAAGCTGCTGACTCATATAAGGATCAGCATATGCCAAGAGCTCTTGACCTACAAACTGTTCGGCAAGGGCCCCAGAGTTAATTTGCAATAATTCAGAATCCCATGCTGTTTGCATGTCAAGCTTTGTTGCGCAATTGACAAGACCTCCATCTAAAAACAGAAGCTTAAATTTGTTTTCCTTCGCATGAATTTGAAGTGGAATGCCAGTGGCGCTTGTTGCCAAGACCCTGTGCAATAGTCCAGCCCAGCCCAATTGCTCTAAAGCAATTTTAAGATCTTGTGATCGGTGTTCAGGACTCACAAGGGTATATTTGAAATGCTGGGAAACTAGCAATGGCGCCTTTTCGAAAAAGGTCTGAAGATGCCGATATTGAGCCTTGGTAGCATATTTTGGAAAATCAGATCGGTAGGTTTCTAGCAACCCTGCAAGAATGATCTGGCATTCCAGAAAAGACTTTGTTTCTAAAAAGCAGCGAACCACTGAGGGCATTCCCCCTATCAAAAAATACTCCCTGAGTAAAAGCAGAAGCTGTTCGTGTATAAATGGCTCAAAAGGTTGTTGTAAATTTACCGTGTCAAGCATCTCAACTAACTGATCATGATTTTGACTTACGAGATATTCATGGAAAGAAAGTGGTTTGAGATAAAGAAATTGCACGCGTCCAACAGGGAATGAAAAATTTTCCTCATGGAGAGTAAACTCTAATAAGGATCCTGCTGCGATGACATGCAGGGTGCTAAGCTTTTCGTTAAAGTAGCGCAAAGCCGTAATCGCCTTTGGGCAATTTTGGATTTCGTCTAAAAAAAGAAGAGTTTTTCCCGGTACAATCCTTGTTTTGAATGCCACTTCTAATTTAGCGCAAATGGACACAGGATCTAAATTTTCAAAGCACTGCATGAGCTCAGGACGCAATTCAAAATTGCAAATGATGAGCGATTCAAAATTCTCTTTTCCGAACTTCTCAACAATAAAGCTTTTTCCTACCTGACGCGCTCCACGTAAAATGATGGGAAGACGACCGCTTTGGTCCTTCCATTTTTTTAAAATTGGCTCAATTGCTCGACGCATGGATCCCCCCATTTTCACTTAATTTTACCAGATTTGCTATTTTATGGGGGGTGTTTTAGCAGAAAATATGCTATTTTATGGGGGGTGTTTTGGCGAATTCAAGAAAATACCTATCATTCTCACCACGGGATGCTCAAACCCAGAACCTGGCCAAAATTGCACAAATCCGTCTAAAACCGACTACTGCAACTCTCTTAAGGCTCCACCGTCTTTTTTTGCTCTTAACTTTTAAATGAAAGTAGCCTAGAATAGACCCAATTATGCATTCATCGATTAAAAAATACTGGCTTTTCTCTTCGCTTGTTTACTTTGGCGTTCTGCTGCTCGATTCTTTTCTTGGCGATCCTTCCATGAGCTTTGAATTTTCATTCATTGATAACATATGGGTTATTCCTTTCGGGTACTTATTTTTAGAGGGAGTAAATATCATTTGTTTGTATTTTTTTTCCTACCGGGGGTGTGGAACGACCTTGTTGGCGTGGAACATGGCATTATGCCTGGTAAGAGCGTCGTTAGGCCTGGTTCCGTTTAGGATGTGGCAAGACTATTTGGCTCTTTATGCAGACAAAACAACGACTCTCTTGATCATAGACCTATCACTCCTTTTCGTTTATTTTGCGATCTGTGTCCAATGGTTTTACTTTTCCTATCAATTGAGAAAAGAAAATAAATCGCTAAGGAAGAACGAACTTTTGTCACAACCCGATTGATATTGCGAGACACTGGTGAGTGGGATACAGGCAACTGGCATCATTTTTCTGAGTCTATTTTTGGGTCTTATTCTCTACCAAATCGTGGCAACTCGTGTAGATGATCATTGCTATCCTCCGTTAGGTGAGTTAGTCGACATCGGCGGTTATAAACTCCACCTCAATACCAGGGGTGATGGGAATGTAACAGTCATCTGTGAGGCAGGATTAAGCGGAACTTCTTTAGGGTGGTCATTAGTTCAAGCGGAAGTTGCTCAATTTGCCCGTGTCTGTAGCTATGATCGCGCAGGTTATGCGTGGAGCGATCCTTCCCCTTTAAAAAGGACAAGCCTCAATAGCGTTCACGAGCTGCGCCAATTATTAATTCAAGCGCGCATTCCTGGTCCATACATTCTTGTTGGGCATTCTTTTGGCGGAGCTAATATGCTTCTTTTTGCAGACTTATATCCCGACGAGACATTTGGAGTCATCTTGGTCGATTCTGTCCATGAAGATTACTTGAAAGAATTGCCAACCACTCCACAAGGCTTTTTGGGAGCTAAAGTTCAGTGGCTTTTGTCGGCTGTTGGTTACAAGAGGTGGAAGGGGCCTTCACAAGAGATTGAGAAGATGTTTTTACCTCTTCCCGAGAATATTCGAAAGGCATACGTGGCTCAAATGAATAAGACTCTTTACGCAGAAACGGTCCTCAAGGAAATGAGTTGCTTGGATGAAAGCCTGGCTCAATTGGAAAGGCGAGGGATCCACTTGCAATGCCCATTAACCGTGATTACAGCCGGAATCCTTTCGGATGGCGAAGAGGGTAACAAATGGAGACTTCTTCAAAAGAAGCTGCTCTCTAAATCGCAACAATCTAAACAAATCATCGCAGATAAAAGCGATCACATGATTAATCATCACCAGCCACGGGTGATTGTCGATGCGATTCGAGAAATGGAAAAGATGAAGCGCTAAGAGCCTACTTTGAGTTCTTTGTAATAAGAGAGAGCCTCTTTTCCGCCGCCAATCAACTGGAGTAGTGCGATTTCCTGATCGCTTGCCCACTTGTATTCTGTGTGTTCTGCATTTAAAACGACTTGTGGTGTTGTGTCGATAGCGATTTGAAAGAGGTAGAAAATATAAGCCCCGGTTCCTTTCCGGATGTACAGTTTGCCCATTTCTTTGACGTTGGTGGAAAAAACCTGAATACCGGTTTCTTCCGAGAGTTCTCTCATCGCAGCATCTACAGGCGTTTCACCCTTTTCGATTTTGCCAGCGGGCACTCCCCATTTTTCCCCTTCAAATTTGCCCTGAGCTCGTTTTAATAGGAGCAGTCGGCCGTCTATCTCAAGATAACAGGCCGCAATTTCGCAATCGGGCTTAAATGGGTGTGGGACAGTTTTTGAGACTTGGATGTGTGGAAGCTGGTCATCATGTTTTGTGTGCATTGCACGCCCCCCTTTGAGCGGATGAAAATTATACCAGGAAAGGAGGAATTTAGGTATGTTTAATCCTAAGTCAAGGAGGCCAATCCAATGAAATACTATATTGCGACATCTCTTTCGAGAATGGGGGATCATAATCTCGTGCGCGATGCCTTTAGTGCATTAGGGTATGAGATTTCTTATGATTGGACATCGCATGGGAGTGTGAAGTCGACGAGCAAAGAGCGTTTGCAGCAAGTCGCGATCAATGATCTAAAGGGTGTTTCAGGGGCAGATTTTGTGCTTGTATTGCTTCCGGGAGGACACGGGACCCATCTGGAGCTTGGTTATTCTATTGCGAGTGGGAAGAGAGTTTTTCTGCATAGTGAAGACCCATTGTTATTTGAGCCCGGGCCGCAAACAAACACCTTTTATCACCACCCGGAAGTGATTCGCCTTTCCTGTCCGCTTGCCGATCTGGCTGAGGTGGTGCACGGTGCATTGGCTTGTTCTGTGGGGATCACTTTTTGATTTGTTTGAGGTCGTTGAGCATGCTAGCGCTCATCTCTTTGAGCTCGTTGTCGTCGAATTTTTCGCACAGTTCGAGAGCCTTTGTAAAGCATGCTTCGGCAAGATCGAACTCCTTTCCTTTGACATGGCAAATCCCCATCGAGGCATGCACGGCCGGGTGGTCGAAGAGCTCCAGACACCGTTGATAAATATCCAACGTTTTTTTGTAATCGAAATCGTTTTCATATGTGAGGTTTCCCCATTTCAACCACGGTTCAAGTGTTCCGGGAAAGAAGAAAATTAAAGCTTGATACATCCGAACCGCAGAATCGAAATCTTTGTTTTTATAAACAAAGTCTGCAATTCCAAGTAGTCTAACGTAATCCTCTTCAATCAGGCCAAAAATGTTTTGTTCCCCCATCGCCTTGGTCATGGATTCTATGCTTCCGTCCTGAAATGCGGGATTCGAATTAAGAGAAAAAAACTTCCCCATCAGAGATGTCGTGTGTTCATTTTCCCCATCTAATGCGATAAACAGCAAGATCCCCTCAAACACTCTCTCAGTGAACTCAGCATCGCCGTGTTCCGAGGCTAGTTGCTTTCGCTTTTTGAACATCTGGAAAGTTTCTAAAGGATTGGGGAGGTATTCATTCCCGTACTTTTCCTCTATGATCTTGTTGTATACCTTACTCAATTGGTTTTGTTTTTCATCACCCATAAATCTCCAGCGTTATGCTATTGGCTCGCTTCCCTCTGTTTTTGATCTCTGTAATCCCCCCAATAATTCGAATTCAAACAACAACCAAGCAAGGTCCACTTGTTCTTATTGTCATACCCTTCGAACGATTTTTGATTAGCATGCGCATCGAATGTAGTATGCGCTTCGAATTTATTCGCTTGCAACAAACCCGTTGCTTGTCCCTTTGCCATTTTCTTTGCAAGCCGGTCGTTAGATGACTCCATCAATGCGTCATAGGAGGGAGCCATCTTCCATAGCGCACTATCACTGGCCTGTGGTGTTAACCGCATCTCAGCGAAAACGCTTTGCGTTGCGTCTTTGATGGTTTTCGTGAGCTTTTTTTCTAAAGCTTGCAATCTTATTTTTTGCTCGGGGTCACACTTTTGATATTCTGGAGAAGCCATAAACTGTTGAAGTTCTGCAAGGTTATCTCCTGCATTGCAGACCAACTTAGTTTTTGCTACATCGGCTGCAACAAATACAGCTGCAGCTTTCCAAGCGATTGGACCAGTCAGGCCACCACTATGGAATAACCCGGCGGCTGCTACAACAAACGCAACGACAGCTAATTTTTTGACACACTTACAAGCGCTAATTCTTGACAGATTAGTATGGCATTTATCCTCAAAAGCGGTAACTTTTTGATCGATTGTCTGCTTGTGCTCTAGCTGTACCTGAGGCCTTCCCACTTGCCCCGCGTCTGCCCAGTGCGGTTGCGGTTTACCCATGTTTATATTATTCATACACACCCCTCAATAATAGTTCAGACAGAACCAGTCACACTCCACATCTTTATAATATCACTACTATATTTATTTGTAAATTATTAATTTTAAACTAAAAAATAGAGTGGATTTTTTAATAAAGGAGGGGGGTCAGGCCTGCAATAAAGGATGTTTTTTTCGGATTTTTAGAGCAGAGTGTTGATTTGGCTGATTTCGTCGTCTGTCAATGTGAATCCGAAAATGGCAAGATCTTCTTGCATGTGCTTATCAGAACACGTTCCAATCAGAGGAATGATCTGTTGTTGAGTGAGAAAGCGAAAAAACAGCTGTTCTACCGTGACTCTTCTGCCTAAGGCTAAATTGCACAAAAGGGGTGACTGGAGAATGTTTGGATTGGCAGTAAGTGTCCAAAAGCTTTGGTAGCGGATATTTTTTTCGTTACACCATCTACGAAGCTTTTTGTCGTAGTCTGTTTGAGCATAAAAGCGATTTTGCAGCACGGATGGCTTTACAAGAGCTTCATCGAAAATCAATTCAAAGGTCTTAAGTTCATAGCAATTGCTTAACCCGATTTGATGGACAACACCTTGTTGGTGCAGCTTTTCCATCGCATGCCAAGCTTCCATCGTTTGCTGATGGTGTGAGAGAGGGGAGTGGAGTAACAAAGCGTCGAGATAATCTACTCTTAGATTTTTCAAGGAAGTTTGAAAGGATTGACCCACCTGCTCTGCTATAGATGACGAAGGGTCGTATGGCACACTTGTCAAATCCTGACCTGATAAAGGGGTAAATTTGGTTTGTATGAATAGCGACTCTCGAGAGATTTCTCGTTCTTTAAGACGTTGTAATGCTTGTCCCACACCCGCTTCATGATAGTGTTTAGGCTGACAGGCTGTATCGATGCCGCGAAAACCGTATAAGACAGCCTTTTCAACTAGCTCAGCAGTCCTTTCTTTTTTCCAGGCAGTTCCATAAATCAAAGGAGGTAAACGAGAGTAAAAAGTGCTCATTCGATAGATTGTAGAAGCTATTTATTAGATGTCAAGAGGGGGAAAGAGACCGTAATATCCTTGATTTTTAATCTTTTTTCTTTTATAGTATGGGGCTTTTGTGCATTCTCCTAGAAGAGGATCAACCACTTAAATCTTAAAAAGATGTGTATCTATGCTTCTGGTTAAACGCTGTAGTACCCCGCAAAACATCTTAGCAGCGCTTTATGCACCACAAACCCCGGTCGGAAAGTTAATTCAGCTGGCTATCGCGCGTATTCAGGAGTCAGCAAAGGGTGCCCAGAGCAGTGACTATGCTTCTAAAAATAGACAGTGGAAATCAGCAAACCCAAAACATGTGCTTTCAACAGAGAAAGAACAAGAGCTGCTAACAAGCATCACGGATTTGATCGATCGGTATGCGGGAAAATTGGATAGCATTCCGATAGAAGAGCAGGAACTGATCGATCGGTTGCGCACCGACTTTTCCTCTCGGACGTTACACGAAATTCTCCACAGGTTCCTCACTTGCAATGCATATGATTTTTCCTCAGTAAAAAGCCCCTTAATCCATGGAAACGAAGGAGTGCTTCAGCTTCTTTTTCAGTCTTCTGTGACGCAAAAGCTATTTAACAAAGAAGCAGAAAACCCTGCGGCCCTTATGGAAAACCAATTGAAGCCAGGGGCGATTAGAAGAGATGAGATGATGCGCCTTTTAATTTCGCTAAAAAATGAGCGCAGACAAAACAAAAGACAAGAGCTGCTCCACGGTGCACAAATCCATATTCATGAACTAGAGGGCTATTTAAACAATGCCCTTAAACTTTTCGAATTAGGTTTATGCCAGAAGCGGCTTCAGCTCCAAATTGTCAACGAGGTCCATTACACGAGCTTGGATATTGAACTTTCTTTTCAAGGGGCTAAAGCAGCCGTCTTAGATGCCGCATTGGATGATAAGCGGATGTCGATCGTAGAGCTCTTAAAGAAGCTCCCTTTCACCCATATCTTTTTAACGGACGAAGATGAGGATGAGGAGGAGGACGGCAGCCTCCAGAAGGATGATAGCAGCTGCAGCTTCTATTCTCTTTATCATCTACAAAAATCCTCAAAAAGGGAAAACTTTTTTGCCGATTTACAAGCGATGCCGCACGTCGTGGATGACGATGGCATTGTGCGTAGGGTCCGGTGGAGAGATTTTCCAAACGAATTTCTCATAGATGCGCAAACCGAGCCTTTAGACGATTCCGTCCAAAACCAGAAAATTATCCGTAGAATTGACAAATATGCAAAAAAAGTCCAAGAATACCTAACAGTCGCATCCAAGGAATCCCTTCTGAGGATTATGACTACCTCCTATAACTATCCCCCTATTCAATAAGCACCGAGTCTGTCTCTTTCTCTAATCTCGTAAATCATAATTTTATACAAAAATTTATTGTTAATACAATTTTTATTTTATTTATTATTTTATTGATTTTAATTACTAAAATATATACAATGATTGTTAATTAATAATAAAAAAATGTGTATAAAATATGAATTCCACTACAGTACAACCTTTCGGAAGTTTATATCATCCAAACGTAAATGATCAGGTGCTCGGCACTAAGGCGCGCACACCTCCTCGGACTCCGCCACGCACGCCCCCTCGCACACCTCCTCGTGGTTCAAAAAAAAATACAGCTTCAAACGATCCTGTTTCCACGTTTCCGACTGATGCGATCCTTTTTAAAAGCACAGTTCCTGTAGATCGACAATTACAGAACATCTGGGAAAAACACTCTCAATCAATTTTATTAGCAAGTGATGAACAACTCTTAAGTACAATTAAGGACTCGATTGATCTATTCTGCGTCGTTTCATCAGATGTCCATAAAAATTCTGATGAAGAAGAAACACTACTTGATCAATTGCAAAGCGATTTTAAAACAAAAACGCTTCACGAAATTGTAGAAAAATACCAATTTGAGGCTTCTCTTGGAAAAGAGATTCCTCCCTCTCCTTTGCTCATTGGTGATCAATCCATCTTTGCACTTCTTCACCGAACTCCAAAAAGTCAAGAGCTTTGGGTGAAAGAAGAAATACTCATTTCCAGCAAAATTGGTTGCCAATTAAATGGCATTGCCATGAACCGCAATGAAATGCTTCGGATTTTAGTCGAAGTCAAAAAATGCAGCCGCCTTAAAAAATCAAAGGAATTCAATTGCTTTGTATTGGATCGGTACGAGTTAAAATCGTTTTTAAATATCGTCGTTAATGCTTCTAAAGCTCAAAAAAGTCCATTGCGCGTTCAATTAATGGTAATACAAGACGTGCATTACACCGGGGTAGATATTGAAATTTTCAGTGGTAACAATAGAGCGCTCATCATGGATGCTGCTTTAGACGATAAATATATAAACATTTCTGAAGCTCTAAATGAGGCTAATTTTTCTAAAATTTTTGCCTCAGGATCTGATGATTTTAAGGCATTTCAAATTCAAAAAGATGACGATTCTTGCGCTTATTGTTGTTATGATAACCTGACAAAATCCTCAAAGCGAGAACGGTTATTCGATGAGCTTGAAAACCTTCCATCTGTTTATAGTCATGCAGACAAAGTTCACTACATTGAGTGGAAACATTTTCCAGGCGTCTTCTTAAAACACGTCCAGTCAGTTTCGATTTTTGAACAAAGTGCAGATCCTGTTTGGACCACAAAAATGATCAATGACACAGTCCTCCTATCGACCTATGTAAAAGAACACACACAGCTGGTCAATAAACGCAGACAGAACACCTCCATTCACAAAAAAATAGAGGCATGCATCACCAAAGTCTACGGGTATCTATTGAAAAACAAAAAAGCACACAATTTGTTCATTGCCACTACAGCACAAACCGCGCTCTTCAATCAGTGGATTCTGGGTAAGGAAAACTAAGAAGTTATCACGCTGTTTTTTCCTTTTCATTTTTGGGGAATATGAGTCTATGTACCCGTGCAGGAAGTGGGAAGTTACTCCACACAATTGCGGAGGGCTCGCTGGCATATTTGCGGTAGAAGTCGCACTTCTCCTTGTACAGTTCTTGGAATTCCTTTCCTCTAAACAATTGTCCAATGGTGCCAGTAAGAACATATTCGACAGAAGTGATCTCTTTGCCAGGCTTGATGAGCCTTTCGTAAGCGGCTAAAATACTCTTGAGAATGGATTTATTTGGTAGGTTGTTCAACGGGATACCAGTGGCAATGGCATCAAACTGAACATCATGACCAGCTTCATCCTGTAGACTCCATTCCGTGATGTCTTTATGATGGACAATCACACGTGGATCACCTTTAAATTTCTCTTTCATGTAGTTGTAAAAGTTTTCTTCAATTTCTACCACGTGTAAAGTGTCGTTTGCTCCAAGCTTTTTGATAAAAAGATCTGTGACGACTCCGGTCTCCGGTCCAACTTCCAAGTAGACGTGCGGCTTATCATTATCGGGTGCAGGAATGTGGCGAATCATTCTCTCGGCTACGTATTTGGAGCAAGAGAAAAGGGGTGCCGGCTTCTCGCGGCTTGTTCCACCAGCTTTCCAAAAAAATGTGAAACTCAGGTTTTTTGTTTGTGAGTCCCGCATAATACATGAAAGTGGATGGGATTGATTGTAACACGTCTACTAGAAACATATATTTCTCCTGGTATGCGTTTTAACTTGTGGAGCTTAGGTTTTTAGATCAATTTTTGCAAATGATTTTCTTAGGGGACTTAAGGACAGGAAATGCAGGCCTTATTGCTTCCATGTCTGTTATTTTGGAGGTTTCCACCTCCAACAGATTCAGAATTTTTGATTGGGAAAAATTAAAGGTTCTTCGTAAAATTATATCTCAAAGTCTAAAAATTAAGGGGATAGCTATGTCTAGTAGCGAGGTCATTTTATATACATCTCATGATGGGAGTATATGTTTAAAGTTAAAGACCCTAGAAAATACTGTATGGCTTACTCAAGCAGAGATTGCAGAATTATTTGGCAAGGGGCGCTCCACAATTGCTGAGCATATCAGTGCGATTTTCGATGATGGGGAGCTAGAGTCTGATCGAGTTTGTCGGAAATTCCGACAAACTGCCGATGATGGAAAGCTGTATGACGTAATTCACTACAACCTTGATTTGGTTCTAGCGGTAGGTTATCGCACTCGTTCTCCTCGTGGAGTTCAATTTCGTAAATGGGCTACGACTACTCTTCGAGAATATCTCGTTAAGGGTTTTGTGATGGACGATGCCAGGCTTAAAGAGCCTCAGCCTTGGGACTATTTCGATGAATGGCTTGAACGTATCCGTGAGATTCGAGCTTCTGAAAAGCGTTTCTACCAAAAAGTACGAGATATTTATGCTACGGCAATCGATTATGATTCTAAGAGCGATCAGGCGCTGCTTTTTTTCAAGAAAGTTCAAAACAAAATGCTTTGGGCGACAACGCATCAAACGGCAGCCGAGTTGATTGTTGGGCGTGCTGATCCTGCTTTACCTAATATGGGGCTTAAAAGTTGGAAGGGGAGTCGCGTGCGCCAGCAAGATGTAATAATAGCAAAAAACTATCTAGATCAACCTGAAATTGAGGAATTGAACCAAATTGTCGTTATGTATCTCGACTATGCAGAGAATCAAGCAAAGCGCCGTAAAACAGTGACTATGGCTGAATGGGAGCAAAAGTTGGATGCCTTCCTTGCTTTTAACGAAAAGGATCTTCTCGACCATGCTGGAAGGATTTCTGCCCAAGTCGCTGAAAAACTCGCTCTTGAACGCTATATTGAATTTGATGATAAGCGACGAGAAGAGGAAAGGATAAAGGCTGATGACGCGGATGTAGCCTTGTTGGAAGAGCTTCAGACAAAAGCAGTATTATTGGAGCAGGCTTCAAGCGAAGGCAAGTAGTCAACGCGTCCATGTCTGTTATTTTGGAGGTTTCCACCTCCAACGCAGGATACACGGAAGCAATAAGGCCCGCACTCATCCCATCTTTTGCACTCGTGCTCCTCGGCAAACCGAATAGGTTTGTCTTCGTCGCGCGAGACAAAATCTGGGACAAGTGCAGGCCTTATTGCTTCCGTGTATCCTGCGTTGGAGGTGGAGAGAATCGAACTCTCGTCCTGAGCAAACTCCATTGAGACATCTACATGCTTAGCGCCCTGAAAATACTAAGCTCCGATGCAGGGTGCAACACTAAAGCTTAGTTGCTCCATTTAGTCTCGAGAGGAACGTCCGAGGAGCTTTGGGCGTTCCACCCACACCAAGTGTATTAACGATAGACCCTAAGACCCTTGGTCCAATCTTAGGCTATCGTGCTACACAAACTGTTAGGTTTATGCAGCTGCAGTTGCTAAAGCAAATCTCTCTGCTTGAGCAGCTTGCGCAAATATGTTAGTATCTGCATTTGTGTTTTTATCGGCTTTTTAGGAGGCCAGCCGACTTCCTCCGCATGCAATCAAAACTTTATTTCCCAGTCGAAACCTTGACACCCCCTTGTTATGAACTTATCCAACTAAAAAGTTTCAGTCGATTTTAGGGTTCTTTTGAGCCGATTTTCGGTCAAAATTTTGGGGGCAATATCGACAGTATATATAGCCCCCAAAGTTTTGATCGAAAAGCGGCCAAAATAATCCCAAAAAGCGACGAAAATTCTTAGTTGGATAAGTTCCCACCTCTAATTATAGCAAAAACGGCCTTTTTTGGCCATGGCCCACCTTGAATAATTAAAAGCGACCGTTTATGATTAGGAGAATAATAATGAATAACAGGTTTTATGCCCGTCAATAGTGCTTATACGTACTCCCAGAACGATGAAGTCTCATTGTTCACCTTTCCAAAAGAGCTTCAGGGATATACGTCGCATACATTTTATCAAGACTGTATAGCAGCCATCTCTGTGGCCTTATTGACGGTCCCGCAGGCAATGGCGTATTCCCTTTTGGCGGGCCTTCCATTGATGACGGGGATATTTGCGGCGATCTACTCATCCATTATCGCTACTCTTTTTGGCTCGTCTCGCCATTTGATTATCGGACCTAGCAATGCGATTGCGATTCTAGTCCAGACGGGGACTGCGGAGATCTTATTTACCTATTTTAGAGGCCTGGAGGGGGATGAGAGAACGGCGATGGCGCTGATGATCTTAACCCAGCTAACGGTCTGCATAGGCGTATTTCAAGTCTTGGCCGCGACATGTAAATTGGGCCGTTTAGTGCAGTTTGTCAGCCACTCTGTCGTCGTAGGATACATTGCAGGGACAGCAATCGCTGTCATCGTCAACCAGCTCTTCACCTTTTTTGGGATACCAGGGGTTTCTGGCGACCAATCGCTTTATCAGAAAGGGGTCTACCTCGTCACCCATATCAAGGCAAGTCACACCGCGACTGCTGCCATCGGAATAGGGACGCTTGTATTATTGATTCTTTTGAAAAAAATTGACCGCCGTTTGCCTGCACCGTTGATTGCTTTGGCGTGTGCAGCAGTCGCGACCCATGTGCTGACGTTAGATGTTTCTGGTTGGGCTGATTGGTTCCGTTGGAATGCAGTTCCCTGGAGTCAAATCAAGCTGGTCGGCGATATTGGGCAATTAGATCAGTTAATTCCGACCTTCGCATTTCCCTTTTTCGATATGACTCTTTTGAATCACATTCTGCCCGTGGCTTTTGCCATTGCCCTTCTGAATGTGATGGAGACGACCTCTGTTGCTAAGACAATTGCAGCAAGTTCGGGTCAGAGGCTTTCGCTCAACCAAGAGATTTTCGGAATTGGCATGGGGAATTTGCTTTCGTCGTTGATTGCTGCAATGCCGGTGTCTGGAAGTCCATCGAGGACATGCCTAAATTACATTTCGGGCGGCCAGACGCGTGTTGTGGGGATTATGACTTCTCTCTTTATAGGGCTAATTGTGTATCTTTTTGGCTTTTTGATTACAGAGATTCCACTGGCGGCTTTGTCCGCTTTGTTACTAGTGACGGCCGTATCAATCGTCCATCCGCGTCAGTTTCTTCTTTGTGCCAAAGCAACCAGTGCCGATGCGTTTGTATTGTGGACGACCTTGCTTGCCTGCATCTTTTTGAGTCTCGATGTGGCTTTTTATATTGGCGTCTCTTTGTCGATCATTTTGTATTTAAAAAAATCTGCGATTCCTCAGTTAGTTGAATACGACATCGATGAGGAGGGGGAATTACAGAATATCGATGAAACAAAGGTGCAAGAGCATAAAACGATCCGAGTGATCAAAGTGGAGGGAGAGCTCTTTTTCGGTGCGGCGGATCTGTTTCAAACGACCTTGAAAACGATTGCTGAAGACGATACGAGTTCGCGCGTGATCATTTTACAGCTGAAGAATGCGCGCGATATTGACGCAACGGTTTGTTTGGCTTTACAACAGCTCCACGACTATCTCAAGGGCTCTAAACGCTATCTCGTCTGTTGTGGGATGACTCAGCAAACTTGGGATGTGATGAGCAATTCGGGAATGGTGGAAGAGATTGGAAAGGAAAACTTATTCATTTTCGATGAAAGGCACCCCCATCTACACATGCTCAAGGCGTTGAATCGCGCTAAAGAGTTGATCTACATTTCACAGGAACCCACGCCAAAATCTGTCGAAGCTTGTCCTACAGAGGCTTCAATCCATCCCGATATCTCTTGCGTCACAGGCGATTAAAATCTACCACTGATCTCTGTGGTCTCAGTGGTGAATTTAGGTGCGGTCAAGGGACGGGATCGTATTTGATGAGCTTGTTGTCGGGAGTGAGCGTTTCTCGATACACCCATGGGTCGTCGTTTTCCCGCATTAGCCGGTCGCATCCCATCGAAACACCTTGGAAGAATCCATACCGTCGAATCGCGTCGAGGGTGTATTGTGAACTGCTTGGAATGAAATTGCTACGGGGTCCATCAGCAGGTGAAATCACATCTTGGTGAAAGCCGATTAAAATCTCTGCCATCTCATTAAGGAGGGGAATCGAGCAGCGCGGGATCTCTTTCGGTACGCATTTTTTTCTTTTGACGAGGTCGGCGTCTTTTCCCCACGGATCGGCTTGAAGGGGTATTGTAAGTAGTGTAAGAGAGAGAATCAGCCAATAGTACATGCTAGAACCCCATTTGGAGGGTCAACACGGGAAAGAGTCTGTTATCGATTAGAAAATCCCTTCCTATTGATTCGTAGAGGCGGTCGTTGTATTCTTTGGCGGCTAATCCGGCGCCATTAATCCCTCCAAAATACCAACCGAGCTCTAGGCTAGAGGTGATGATGCCAGCTGCTACATAGCCTCGGTCGAACAGTTGGTAGCTCGCTGCAATGAAGAGGGCATTGATCAGAAATGAGGTGAGGGCGCTCTTTGGTTGGCCAACGTAGAGATAACCGGCGCCAGGCAAAACAGCGTTGAAAAATTGTGCTTTTTGGGGAGATTTTGCTTTGCAGCAGTATTCATGGACAAAAGAGCTCATTGCCTCTTCGTAAGGGGATTCAGAGGCGGCTGAGAGCGCGCCTTCAAGGTCAGCATCGATCACATTTGTTTCGATTTTCAGGCTCTGACTTGTGCATGGGTCTGTTTCTTGGATAAAATACAAAAGACTATTGGCTTTATCGAGGTGGTCGGTTTTGATATAGGCATCGTAAAGTGCCACGTAGAGGTCATGTAGAGCAGGAAAAGTCTCAAGAGAAGCTTGCATAAGCGTCGTTGTTTCAAAGGCGTCGACAGCTTCGTCGTATTTATTTGCTAAGTAATAGGAAAGAAAGATGTCGTAGTCGATCTCGATCAGTCGCTCATGTGTTTTGGGAATGAGAAAACGCGCCCTCTTAAAACAGGTGATCGCGCGGTACAGATCCATTTCGCGGGCAAATCCTCGTCCGATCATTAACTCTTTTCCCCAATCTGTCCGCTTTTCAGCCTCGTTGAGTGGCTTAAAGGGGGATTGTAGGCAAGAGGCAGCTCTTGTAGGCAGAGCGTAGCAAATGTTTGGTTCCAGGCAACAGCTGTTCTTATAACACCCTGTGAGGGCAACGCAAAGAATAAGTAGCGTCCCAAAACTAATTTTTAGCGGTTGCATTCGCATTCGTCATGGTCTTCTGGGTGAAGTGTCATTTTAATGTTAAAGAGGTCGAGTGCTTCCTTAGTTTCGTAGTAATCGGAGTTCTGGAAGCAACCGTTATCTAGGTAAATATCTTGTTGTCTGCGTGTCAAGCGTTGTGCTTGTTCTTCGGTGTCGACGATGACTGGCCGAATGAAAATCATGAGGTTGCGGCGGGTA
>Ga0207072_1002_pt1 | contig 49143 bp, 37 predicted proteins | sample Alteio_BWMinHeat_68_FD_153570 | JGI IMG/M metagenome (GOLD analysis project Ga0207072, IMG submission 153570) | Enriched cells from forest soil in Barre Woods Harvard Forest LTER site, Petersham, Massachusetts, United States -... | ecosystem: Environmental > Terrestrial > Soil > Temperate forest >... | reverse complement strand
GGACTCTCAGCGATTGCGATCGGAATCCTCGCGCTGCTGCGCGGGTTTGCCGAAATGGGGTACATCTCTCATCTGACCATCGACATTAATCCGCTCAGTGGCTATCACATAGTTATTTATTGAAGATACGCATGAACAGAGAGCCGATGGGATCATTTCTTTTCCGTTGCATCATGGGCATAGGCTTGCTCATCTTCCTTTGCCTCATCTATTGGTCCACTTCGCTCATCGAGGAGCAGGTCAAAACGCTTCAACAAGACAATGTCCAACTGAGAAGTGAAATTCTCTCTTTTAAAACAGAGGTGTTGCAAGGGCAAAGCGCTTTGCTGAAAAAAGCGGCCTTTTGCGCGCAAGCCGCAACCCTTTCACCCCATGAGGAAGAGGTCAATAAAACGACGTCCTATCCCAACCTTCTGCATGACGACCCTTTTTATGAGACAACTCTGCCCAAACTTCTCGGAAAGAACTTCAAGCCTCAAGGTACGTTAAAAACGGCCACGATTGGAAAACCGGACAACCTCCACCCATTCAGCGGCTGGGCCGATGTCTCCTCCTGGTATGATCTATGCACAGGTGCCCTTGCAAAAATGCAATTTGGAATCTACGAAACCATGGCCCCTGATATGGCTCTCAAGATCGAAGAGAGAAAAAGCGAAATGACCGGTGGGCCTGAATTTTGGATCTTTTTGCGCAATGATGTGCAATGGCTGCCTCTGCAGCCCCATTGGTTCCCAGAAGGGGTCAATCTAGCTCCCCAATTTCTCAAAAAGAATCCCGTGACCGCCGCCGACTTCAAATTCTACTACGATGCCTTAATGAATCCAGAGGTGCAACAGCCGGGCGCTGTCTCCTTACGCACCTACTACAGCGCGATCGAAGAGTTCCGTATCATCGACGAGTACACATTCGTTGTCCGTTGGAGAGCAGAAAAGGACAAAAAAGGAGAGCTCCAAATTAAATACATGGCCAAGGAGCTTACAGGAGGGCTAAAACCGTTGCCATGCCACGTCTATCAATACTTCTCCAATGGCACTAAAATCATTCCCAATCGGGACGAGGAAAACTACCGGACAAATTCGGTTTGGGCTCAAAACTTCTCGCAACACTGGGCGCAAAACGTCATCGTCAGTTGTGGAGCTTGGAGTTTTAATGGGATGACAGATCAAAAAATCGCCTTTGTGCGCAACTCTGAGTATGATGAGCCCCTAGATGCTTTAACAAGCGCCATCCTCGTCGATTTTAAAAATACGCCAGACAACATTTGGGAACAATTTAAAGAAAATCAACTCGACATTTACCATTTACAACCCGATCAAATCGGCGAATACGAGTCGTTTTTGACCACTAAAGACTACCTAAAACAAGAAAAAAAAGCTGCTGCCATTAAACGTCTTGACTACGTCTCAAGAAGTTATAACTACATCGGATGGAACGCGGCAAAACCGTATTTCTCTTCAGCTGCTGTGCGGCGTGCGATGACAATGGCGATAGACCGAAAGCGGATCGTCGACAACTATCTCAATCGGTTAGGCCTTGAAATCACAGGGCCATTCTACCTCTACTCGCCTGCCTACGACCCAGCCATTCCCCCCCTTCCTTTCGATCTCGACGAAGCGAGCCGCATTTTAGAACAAGAGGGGTGGATCGACAACGCTGGTAATGGAGTCAGAAGCAAAACGATCAATGGGATTCAAACGCCATTTAGATTTACGCTCACTTACTACGTCAAAAACCCCACGATCAAAGGGATCTGCGAATACATCGCCACTTCACTGAAAGAAATTCACGTCGACTGCCAACTCAACGGCGTCGATGTTGCTGACCTCTCCAGCACGTTCGAAGATAAGAATTTCGATGCGATTTGTTTAGGGTGGTCCTTAGGAACCCCTCCAGAAGATCCTCGCCAATTGTGGTATTCCTCTGGAGCAAAGGAAAAAGGCTCTTCCAATGCCATTGGATTTTCGAATAAAAAAGCTGATGCGATCATCGATGCTCTGGACTACGAATCAAATCCTCAAAAAAGGCAAGAACTGTACCATCGCCTCGATGCAATCCTTTACGAAGAGCAGCCTTATACATTTCTCTTTACCCCTAAAACCGCAATGCTTTATCGAGAATATGTGCAAAACGTGTTTATCCCCGCAGAGAGGCAAGATTTGATTCCAGGGGCAAATGTGGGGGAACCTAGCCCATCTATTTATTGGTTAAAAAAAGAGTAGATTTGCGATGACAACGTACATTCTCAAGCGGATTTTGCTCATTTTTCCCACTCTTTTTTGCATCATCCTCGTCAATTTCGCAATCATCAATCTCGCTCCTGGGGATCCCGTCACCCTCACAGAGATTTCCCCTGAGGGCAACGCGATGCGGCGTGAAACAATTTCCACGCCATTTGGCACAGATGAACGGTATCTCCAATTTCGGGAACGCTATGGATTAACCCTTCCCATTCTTTTCAACACATGGCCCTGGACAACAGTGGAAGAGGTTAAACAGAGCATAGGAGTCCTCATCACGCGAAAATCAAACCCACAAGCCTCCGAAGAGATCTCCACAAAAGCATATCACGACTTGAGAATCGAAATGGGTGACAAAGCCCGGTTTATCATGCCCATTTTATTTCAATTGATGAACGATCCCCATGAACCCCTGACGGTACGGATCTTAGCTAGCCAACTCATTGTCCGAGGGGGATCTCAGCAAGCGTATCTCGGTCCCCATCTCACCTTGGAAGAACAAACATTCAACTCTCAGATCACAACTGACAATAACCTGTTGCGCAACAACGCGCTGACATCGCAAGATTCACCCACCCTTATCGAAAAGAAAATCGGCATGCTCAAGACGTGGTACAAGGCACATCGACAACTCTACCATTACGAACCGACAACGCTTGAAAAGATTCAGATGTTTTTTTTCGATACCCGCTTTTGCCGCTATTTTAAACGCGTGTTAACGCTCGACTTTGGCACATTGCGCAACGACAACAACAAAACAGTCATCCACGAAGTGACGAAACGATTCAAATATTCCCTGACACTCTCTGTTACTCCAATGATTATCACTCTTTTTCTTAGTCTCTTTTTCGGCCTTGTCATGGCCATTTACCACAACAAGCCCCTCGACCATGCTCTCAATCTCACTTTTTTGGTGCTTTATGCAATCCCGATTTTTGTCGTTGCCCCATTTCTCATCGAGGAAGTCGCGTTGAACAATACCTTTCCTTTCACCTCCATTCCGATCCCCATCAGCGGCTTTACAAGCCCAGAAGGCATCTATGATACACTGACGTCACAAGAAAGAGTGCTAGACATTTTGCAACACATTTTTCTTCCCATCATCGCCATTATGTACGGGACTCTTGCTGTACAGTCGCGTTTGGCAAGAACAGCGGTTTTGGAAGTGATGCACCAAGATTACGTCCGCACAGCTCGCGCAAAAGGAGTTCCACCACTGCAACTGTGGATCCGGCATGTGGGGAGAAATGCGGCCACCCCGCTGATCACCTCTCTTGCAGGCTCTCTTGGTGTGATCTTAGGAGGCTCGCTGATCGTTGAAATCTTGTTTGAGATCAATGGATTTGGTAAGTTTTTCTACGATGCGGTAATCAATAGAGATTATAATGTGATCATGTTTTCCACTTTGGCGGGGTCATTTTTGGCCTTGATTGGATACTTAGTTGCCGATATCGCCTATACGGTTTTAGATCCACGTGTTACGTTGTCGGAGTTAGGATAAAATGTATTGGACAATGGTTCTACAGCGCTATTCGAGCAGATGGCTGGGAAAGATTGCCCTTTTTCTCATTTTTCTCTTTATCGCGACAGCCATTTATGCCCCTTTTCTTGCCTCTAGCAAACCGATTGCCATCGCATACGATGGGTCGCTCTATTTTCCCCTTTTCCGCTACCTCTTTTACCACGAGTTTTATACGAAATACCTAGACATCTTTTTCAATCTGCTCATGTTCACGCTCCCCATCACTTGGATCGGATGTGCGCTGGCACCACGCACCTGGCGATGGCTCCTCCTCCTCGTAGGCATAGGCACCCAACTAGCTCTTTTTCTTTACCTCCTTTTCCACCCGATGCACGACCCCGCCTTTAAAGAGAGACGAAACACTCCGCAGCAGGAAAAATTCTCCACATGGGAACAACACCTGAATTCTCTTTCCACCTACGGAAAGCTCAATCTCGTTCTTCGGTACCAACAAGAGCACGCCCAATACGAAAAACTCAAAGGCATTCCGGGCGTTCAATCAACTCTCTGGGCGCTTAACAAAGAAAATCAAAAGGCCGAGATCGCACGACTCGAAAAAATCGTTTCTACAGCATCTAAAGGATCAAATGCCCAAGTACACGCACAACAAGCGCTCCACTACTTGCTCGATAAGGACAACTGGTTAGAAAAACAGGCGTCTCTCATTCAGTGGCAAATCATGCCTCTCATCCGCCCTTTCCACTGGGAGGAGGATGCAGGAGGCAGCCAAGAATTGAATAAGCACGTCCATTTTTTAGAGCTGACGCGTATCAACAGAAAAGATTTAGGAGCTGCCCTCATCTTCGGCACACGCATTTCCTTAGTCGTCGGCATCTTAGCTGTCACTCTCTCCTTGCTCATTGGACTGCCCCTCGGATCTGCTGCGGGGTATTATGGAGGCAATTTCGACATTGTCGTCTGCCGCTTGATCGAAATTTGGGAGGCGATGCCCACCCTGTTTATGCTTCTAACGGTTGTGGCAATCGTGCAAAGCAAATCGATTTTTCTCATCATCGCCATCATCGGATTATTTGGGTGGACTTCGTTGAGCCGCTACATGCGCGGAGAGGTATTTAAACAGCGCAATCTCTCTTACGTCGAAGCGTGCCATGCGATCGGATTGCCCAATCGCACGATCATTTTCTCCCATATTCTGCCCAATGCCATCCCGCCGATTTTGACTTTGATCCCATTTGATATCATGGCAGCGATCACGAGCGAAGCTGGTTTATCGTTCCTGGGCTTAGGTGAAGAGGGGTCTTGCTCATGGGGCGTGTTAATGGATGAAGGGAGGTCCGTGTTTCCTTACGAAAGCTACTTATTATGGCCGCCAGCCATTTTACTCACGATTCTTTTGGTCTCGATCGCTCTTGTCGGAGACACTTTCCGCGATGCGATCGATCCCAAACACGCATAACACAGGATCATCTATGGATAAATGGAAAAGACACACACAGGTTGTCAGAGGCATTCAGGGGCAGATCAATAAGCTCTACACGCAAAAAAAGGCGCATGCAAAGCTGGCTTCTTTAAAGTACCGCACAAAAGAGTCTTTTACGATCCGCACAAAAGGGTACAAAAGCGGATGCCACAACATCTATTGCGGCGCTCTTGATCAAATCATCGACATCGACCCCAACAAGCAAATCGCGCACGTCGAACCTCGCGTCTCCATGGAAGCCCTTGTCAAAGCGGCTTTGCCGTACGGATTGATCCCTCCCGTCATACCGGAACTGAAAATGATCACGGTGGGCGGCGCTATCATGGGGATGGGGGCTGAAAGCGCTTCTCATCAGTGGGGATCGTTCAATGACGCCTGCTCCTCCTTCGATCTCATCCGTGGCGATGGCACACTGATAAAAGCAACACCTACTGAAAACGCGGATCTATTTTATGGCGTCCCAGGATCGTATGGCTCATTAGGCGCTTTAGCACTGGCTGAACTAGCTTTAATCCCTGCAAAAGAGTGCGTCCATCTCAAATACCACGTTTTTTCAAATGCCCAGCAGGCCCTCGAAAAGCTGCACACATGCACCTCTCAGCCTAACCCTCCCCTTTTTCTCGATGCCATTATTTTCTCAAAAACCCTTGCCGTTGTTATGGAAGGAGGAGTCGAAGACAAAAAAAATGTGACCCATTTACCGCATTACCGTGCAGAAAAACCGATGTTCTACCAGCACGTCAAAGAAATTGCCATCACAAACCATTCACAGCCCTATCAAGAGTGGATGACCCATCCAGATTATTTCTTCCGCTACGACCCTGGAGCCTTTTGGATGGGTGCCTACGTGTTGCACTTCCCCCTCTCTTTACGCCTAGTCAAAGAGGGACTTTGGCGCACCTCCAGACCAAAAGCAGAAGCGTTCAACGACGAAGAAATTGCCCAGTTCCATCGCCTGCCAGAGACAAATCATCGTCCCTATACTTTTTTACGCCCTCTCCTCAGCGGAAAAAATTTGTGCAAACTGCTCCATCAAGCTGAAACGTGGATCCAAAATCGCTTTGTCATCCAAGATTTTTGCATCCCTGAACACAACGCTGCGCACTTTCTCACAGCCGTTTGTGAAGATCCAGCCATTTTCCCGATCTGGCTTTTACCAGCAAAAGGAACCGCAACACCGCAGATTTTTGCTCCCCACCTTCTGCCTCACGGGAAATCTAATGGACGGGTCGTCAATTTCGGCATCTACGGCGTTCCCTCCCACGCCTCTCCAATCAAAGAAGTGACAAAAAGACTCGAGCAATTGACAACAAGCAACGGAGGCAGAAAAGCGCTCTATGCCCGCTCTTACTACGACCCAGGAGAGTTTTGGAAAATCTACTGCCACCCCTCCTACGAAGCCCTCCGCGAAAAAACCCTCGCAAAAGGCATCTGGCACGAAATCACCGCCAAAGTCTTGTCTGAATAAGAGTGTTGCAAATCTGGTTTTTTTCTTGAAATGTAATAAAGATTTTTTTAGGGTGAGGACATTAAACCGAGGAGGGTTATGTTACAAAAATTTGCGGTTGTCTTTGGCGTTGTGTTCGTGATCATTGGTATTTTGGGATTTATCCCAGCTGTGTCCCCACAAGGGCATCTCTTAGGGATCTTTCACATCAACGCAGCGCACAATCTCGTGCACATCGTCTCCGGCTTAATTGCTCTGTGGTGCGGGTTCAATAGCTACATGTACTCGCAAGTGTTCTTTAGAATTTTTGGTGCGATCTACCTCGTCGTGGCAGCACTCGGATTCTACTATGGAAACCAAGACATTTTAGGCCTCGTCGCCAACAACATGGCCGACACTTGGTTGCATGTCGTGGTAGCTGCTCTGTCGCTATACTTGGGATTCGCTTACCAGTCCGCTGATTAATTGCCCAGCGACTGCCCCATGAGGCACCGGATCTCGGTATGGGAGCGGGAAGCTTCTTGAAGATCGCGATCAAAAAGAATGGTACGTGGGGGAAAGAGGAGAACGAGCGACGATCCTCCAAAGGAGAAGTAGCCCATTTCATCTCCCTTTCGGTAAGACCGAGAGGGGGTGTAGGTCTCGTGGATGGCTCCTACGCAAGTGGCGCCCACCTCAACCACGGTCACTTTGCCAAAGGCAGTTGTGTTCAGGACGATGAGGCGTCGCTTGTTTTCGGTAAAAATTTCGATCCGATTTTTTAGGGCGATGGGGTTCACAGAATAGAGATGTCCTGAAATGGCGCGGCTTGGTTCTGGAACGGCATCGCAAGGAAAGTGGTACCGATGGTAGTCGGATGGGCATAAACGAGCCAAAACTAGAGAGCCTTCACGATACAAATCGGCTAATTCTCTATCCTGTAGCAGCTCATCTAAATCAAACTTCTTCCCCTTCACGACAAAGCCATCCGCTTCACTGATGTTTTGATAGAAAAGATAGCGCCCATCTGCTGGAATCACGGCAGCAGAAGCGGCTATCGGCCGTGCTTGCGGTTTTAACGTGCGGGTAAAAAAATCGTTAAAGGAAACGAACTCGGACGGCTTTTTTTCAAATTCGGTGGCATCGACGCCAAACGTTTGAATGAAAGGAGCGATTTTGGAGCGACTTGCCGGCAACTTCTGCACATACCCGTACAGTTTGGAAAAAAGGGGATTGCGCGCAATGCAACGCAATAAGAAAGGGGAACAGAAGCGACTGAGCCAAGTGGTCCCATACAAAAACTCCAAATGGTTCCCCCCATACACCTCTTCTTTGCACAGGCGGCCGCTCAAGCGATCGATATACTCAATGGGATTCATGCGACACCTTGAGATGAAATAGTTTTGCTGCATTGGCGGCTGTCGCCTGAGCAACCGTTTGCAAACTGACTCCTTTGACAGTGGCGACGAGTTGTGCTGTTTCGACGAGGTATGCTGGCTCATTTGGCTGCCCTCTGCGGCTATGGGGGGCAAGATAAGGAGTGTCTGTTTCGATGAGAAGCTGCTCTAAAGGCGCTAAACGCACGACTTCGCGCAGCTGTTCGCTCTTCTTAAACGTCGCAATCCCGCTAATCGAAACATACCAGCCGCGTTTCAACACATCTTCTGCTTCTTGGGTGGTCCCTGTAAAGCAATGGAGGACCCCTTGTTGATGCTTTCCTTGAACGACGTACTCGCGATCGAGAATCTCAAACAAATCGGCAAAGGCATCTCGGCAGTGGATCACAACGGGCAAATGGGATTCGAGAGCTAAATGGAGATAGCGGCGGAGAAAGTCTTGCTGCACGTCGCGCGGGGAATGCATGTAGTGGTAATCCAATCCCGTTTCTCCGATCGCCACCAATTTACCTGACAGAGCATGTTGCCGAACGATGGGAAATACGCTTTCCCCTTCTTTAGCAACGTCGTGGGGCGTTGTAGAGGCTGTATTGTAAATGAATGGGTAGCGTTCAACTAGATCCATGCCCCGTTCTAACGTTAAAAGATCGGTGCAAATATTGATAATAGGGCTCACAGAGGCCTCTTGCGCTCTTTTAACCACATCATCGACATGGGGCCAGACGCTTTCACTCGTCAAGTGAGCATGGGAGTCGATCAAGTGCATGGATTAGCGTGACTCCAACTGTAAAATCGCGGAAAGTACAATTTCCTGTGTCAATACTTGGGGGAGAATCTGCGGCGCTGTCTCTTCACCGGGCGCATATAACGCATAAACCGGAACGCTATTGCGTCCTAACTTCTTTAACTCTGCAGCAATCATCCCGTCCCGTTTTGTCCAATCGGCTTTCATTTTTACAACGCCTCGTGCTGCAAACCCTTGCGAGACTTCATCCATTGATAAGATCACATGGTTCATTTGGCAAATCAAACACCACTTCGCTGTAAAATCGACGAACACGGGAATCCCTTTGCTTCTCAATTCGGCAACCCGCTCTGGTGAATACTCTTCCCATTCAGCGGCGATCTCCTTCTCTTCTGCCGAGTCGTATACCCCAGACATCGCTTCTGACCAAGATGTGGTTGCTGTATACGCAACGAAACAGCCAAAGGCAAAAACGATTAAAGCAGCGGCGCGGCCGAACAGCCTAGCTTGATAACTTCTCACAGGCGTGTCCCAGCGCCCATAGATCCAAGCTCCGAGAGAAAAAATGAACATCGCCATCAACAAAAGGGACATCGAAAAGCTCCCCATCTGTGCTCCAAAGACCCAAACGAGCCACCCCGTCGTTGCGACCATCATAAAGCCCATCAATTGTTTGAATGTCTCCATCCAAGCGCCCGGCTTGGGCATGTATTTGAGCAAGGCTGGGAAAGCCGATAAAGCCAAATAGGGGAGTCCCATACCCAACCCAATTGCGGTAAAAATGAGCATCGCCTTCAAAGGAGACAGCGTCACAGCAAAACCGACGGCAGAACCTAAGAAAGGGCCCGTACAGGGGGTTGCCACGGCTGTTGCCAGCACGCCACTAAAGAACGACCCGGTCAATTTCCCGCCCGACTGCGCTTGACTGATCCCCTGGCTTGCCGCACCGATCAAAGACGTTCCCATCTCAAACACGCCAAACAGGCTCAATCCGAAAATAAAGATGATCGAAGCCAGCACGACGACAAATAAAGGCTCTTGGAGCTGAAATCCCCAGCCCACGGCATGCCCATAAGTTTGCATCAGCAGCAACAGCGCGGCTAAAACCCAGAATGAGAGCAAGACGCCCACACAGAAAGCGACGCCATGTTTAACGACGAGCTTGCGGCTCTGGCCTGCTAACCTGACGAATCCCAAAACTTTGAAGGAGATAATTGGTAAAACGCATGGCATCAAATTCAAAATCATCCCACCAACGAACGCTAAAGCCAAGGCCGCCCAAAAACCACCCTCGTGGTCAAAATCGCCTTCAGATGCTGCGACGGCAGGCTTAGTGCTCTGTTCGGTCGCAACCGTCATCCCTGGTTTTGCCACGCGTCCGACCGCCACTTCGCGGGCATTAGACTCTGGAACGCCGATCTCGAAGGCAGACGGCCCCGTTTCGTAGTGTAAGACCATGACGCCAGTCACTTCGACATCGCTCCCAGTCTCTGGTAAAACGACTGTCCCTTGCATCTCCCCTTTTTCACCTGGTATCCAGTGGGGAACGAGGCTGGTGCGCATGGTTGAGGAGTCATCGGGAAAAAACTCAACTTTCCTCACTTCACCATTCAAAGTGCCTTGTGGAACCACCACTTCGACGTGATTTCCCTTTCGAGAGACAACTAAATCGTGCGATTTTTGCGGAATTTGACCCCTGGCTTTCTCAAAAAAGACCACCTGTTCTGCAGCAGGGGACCCTTCCTGACCATCTAAGACAAGCTCAGCATGCGATTCTCCGGGAAGACACGTCACCTCGTTGCACACCACCCACTCCACATCGGCAGCCAATAAGAGAGGGGAAGGAACGGGGGTAATGGGAGCCACGACCTCAGCAATAAGGGTCATTTCGTCTTCGTAACCAAAGCCGACGGCAGAACCCAATTCAAATCTCTTGGGGGTAGCCCATAGCACTTCTTTGACCGTGAAGCCCTCTGGAAGCTTCCAAACGACCTCAGGTGGCGCGCCCGCATCCCCTGGGTTTTTCCAATAAGCATGCCACTTAGGTCCAAGCTTCAGGTGCAGGGCAATCGAGAAGGTTTCACCGGGTAAAATAGGTTCTTTATCGACGACGAGGGAGGCTGTCACTGGCTTTACAAATGCAGGCTTCGATGCCTCCTCAGCAGGCAGTTGACCCGTTAAAATCGCCACCACAAAGAGAAGTGATGCCGTCCAAATAGAAAAAGAGTGTCGAATCTTCATTTTTCCTATTGCCTTCCTTTGCAACTTGCGTTATTTTCGAATTTATCCTCGTCAAAATAGGATCATTAACGAAGAACTATTATATCCATTGTTAAGGGGTATATTATACAGGATTATTCAATGAATGTAAATACTTATTTTCTAGCCAGTAACCCCTTTATTGATGCCTATGTGCAGTCCGATTTCATGGGGAAATTTATCATTTTAGGGCTCCTTGCCCTCTCAGTGTGCAGCTGGGTCTTAATCGCCTATAAATGGAGGATGATCCACCTCGCTAAGAGGCGCTCAGAGCAGTTTTATCGCGCCTTTGACGCCCAACGTTCAAACCCCCTAGGCGTCGAAGCGAAAAAGGAGCTAGCTCCCAACCCTTTTTTTTGACCTGTATGCCGTCCTCAAGAAATATACCCTAGAACTCCTTAATAAAAATAAATATTTTTCTAAACAGCCAGAAAACTCCTCCCCGGTTTCCCATTTGTCCCCTTCTGACGTCGACTTCATCCAGGCTCACCTCGCTGCCACAATCGCCCATCAAACAAAATCTTTGGAAAAACACCTCTTCATCTTATCGACGATTGTCAGCCTAGCCCCCTTTATGGGGTTACTGGGGACCGTCTGGGGGATCTTGATGACCTTTGCAGACCTTCAAACCCACCAGGCGGGAAGCACCCACAACGCCATTTTAGGCGGCATTTCCTTAGCTCTGGCCACGACTGTTCTCGGACTTTTAGATGCGATCCCCGCCCTCATCGCCTACAACTACCTCAAAAATGAAACGCGCGACTTTCAGATCGACATGGAGGGGATGTCCAACGAACTACTCGCCTCTGTTGAGATTTACTATCGGAAGGTGGAGACATGAGAAGGCGCGCGCCGTTTTCCCCTAGCGGCTCTGTGGACGAACCGCTGATCAACCTGACCCCGCTGATCGACGTCGTTTTTGTGATTCTCATCGCCTTTATTGTCGTGGCCCCTCTCTTGGAACTCGACCGCATTGAGTTAGCTGACGCGACCTCTCACTTGCCCCAACACCCCTCGATCTCAGTCCAAGAGGCCAGCCCCATTACGATCCATGTGAGACAAGATAACGCGATCCTGATCAATGGAAACCCAGTCAATTTTGAGCAGCTCACGGCCTATCTCAAGCAGGCCAAAAAGCAGTACCCCCATGCCAAACCACAATTGTTTCACGACAAAAAAGCCCATTTTGGGACCTACCAATCGGTAAAAAATGCAGCAGAAGCCGCCGGATTTACCCAAATGGATGTGATTTTAAACCCCGCTTGAGGCTTATTCATTAACTGAATTTCATGCCTGTGCAAATGCCAAAACAACAGCAAGAGAAAGAACTCCTTTGGATCATCGCCTGTGTGGTTTCTGTCCATTTAGTTGCGATTGCCCTCTCGTTTGTCACCTATACCCCTTTCCTGTCACCACACTTTGAGGCCCCTAAACGGCTCGTCGTTCAAACCATCTCTCTCTCGTCGCCTCAAAACATTGCAATGGCAGAGGTAGAAGAGGAAGAGTGGGACGAAGAGGTTGCAGAAGCCGACCCCACTCCCCCACCACCGCTCCCAACAAAGCCTACTCCCGTCAAAACACCTCCTCACAAACCTCTTCCCAAACCTGCACCTCTGAAAAAACCTGCAAAACTTCCTCCGCCGAAAAAACTCCCAAAACCCGCTTCTCTCAAACCAACAAAGACGCCGGTAAAGAAGCCTGCTGCTCCCAAAACTCACCCCGTCGACAAAGCGGCGGTGGAACAGCAGCAAAAACATCAGGCTCTTTTAGCAGAAGCACAAGAAAGGATTGCAAAAATCGGAAAAAATAGAGATAAAGGAGCGGCGCAGGGCACAGCGACAACGGCAATAGCGGCAGCTCCGAAATCGATTGCCTCTCTCGAAATCGATGGCCTTGCCACATCCGATGGCCCACAACTGTCGGACAAAGAGATGAGCTATCGAGATGAAGTGGCAGGGAGATTGAAACTAATGCTCCGTTTGCCTCAATTTGGTGAAGTAAAAGTCAAATTGACGCTCAACCGGTTGGGAAAAGTGGTCAAAGTCGTGGTGGTTAACGCAGAGAGCAGCGAAAACAAGAAGCACATTGAAAAAATGTTACCGACGCTGACTTTCCCGCCCTATGGAAGTCAGTTTGCCGATGAGGAACACACGTTGACGATTACTTTGAGGAATGAATAACAATGAACGTCTACTTTTACGCTCTTTGCCTTTTTCTCCTGACGGGATTCTTCCCAATGGCACATGCTGCTGAAGAAGACGCTATGATCGTCGTCTTAGCCACCGACAACAAACGGTTGCCTACTTATGTCGCACACCTAAAAAGCGAACAATCGAACTTCTCCCAAGAATACCTGAATAAGCTTTCAAAGGTGTTGAGCTTTGACCTTAACCACAATGGGATGATGTTTCTTCTAAAGACAAATCCAGAACGGGATAAATTGGCAAATGCTAACGCACCGGATTTATCTCCTTCAGAATCCTCTTGGAAGTCTTTAAAGGCCTTTTACGTCGTCAAGGGAAAGGTGGAAAAAGACAAATTATCGATCCGACTCTTTGCAATGAATGCGGCTCAAGGAAGGTCCATCGATGATATTGCCTTATCTGGAGACATTTCTAAAGATCGCCGCGTGATCCACCATCTCGCTGACACCATGTTTAAATCGCTCTTTGGCATTGATGGAATCGCTTCGACAAAAATCTTGTACACGGTTAAATCGAAACAAGGAACCGACTGGATCTCCGAAGTGTGGGAATCTGATTACGACGGGGAAAACCAAAGGCAGCTGACGGCAAATAGTGGATACGCAGTCACACCTGTGTATGTGCCTCCCAAACCCAAACACGCTGTTGGCAGCTTTTTCTTCGTTTCGTACAAAACAGGGCAACCCAAAATTCACTTCCAACTCATTGGAGACGCTTCGAATTCAAGACGCCTCAACATGCTTCGCGGCAATCAGCTGATGCCAACGATCTCTAAGCAACGGGACAAAATTGCCTTCATCAGCGATACCACAGGCAATCCTGATCTCTTCATCCAAGCCTTTGATCCCGAAGTAGGAGGCGTAGGAAAGCCGTATCAAGCCTTTGCAACGCACCTAGCAACACAAGGGACCCCTACATTCAGTCCTGATGGCTCCTACATCGCTTTCGTATCGAACAAAGATGGCTCTCCTCGCATTTACGTGATCTCAGTTCCGGCTCCTGGCACTAGCCTCAATAATATCAAAGCAGCCTTGATCACGAAGCGCAACAAAGAGAGCACCGCTCCTGCCTGGTCCCCCGATGGGACAAAAATCGCCTTTTGCTCAAACACACAAGGCACCCGCCAAATTTGGATCTACGACTTTATCACAAAAGATGAGCGGATGATCACTTCTGGTCCAGGGAACAAAGAAAATCCCACTTGGGCTCCCGACAGCCTTCATTTGGCGTTCAACTCAACTGACGCAAACGCGTGCGAACTGTACTTAATCAACCTCAATCAACCCGAAGCGACCAAAATCACTTCCGGCCCAGGAGAAAAGCGTTTCCCTTGCTGGGAACCCCGTCCTTAACAGAGAGCTAATCTGATCCTTTTTTCGTGAACGTGCCCGTGTGCGTGCCCGTGCCCGATGTTTTTATACACATGGTTTATGCAGCCCTTATTTATTCGGGCACGGGCACGCACGCGGGCACGGGAACGAAACTCTTCATCCTTTTATCTTCATAGTCCCCTTATAAAATACTGACACAACACACTCATTGTCAATATGTTAATCAATGTTTCCTTTTTTCCTTTTGCAACCCTGCACCCTTGTGATAAGATGCGACTTCATAATAAACAACTAGTGGGGAGTACTATGCAGATTGTTAAACTATCTTTGGCCACTTTTTTACTCATCATCTCACTCTCTACGACCTCGTGCAGAAGAACCAGCGATCAGGTGTGGGATGACAGCAGAACAGCAACAAGACACGTGTCGAGAGGAGTCCGCTCTCTTGGTGGAAAGCATGGAGATTCCCGTGCCGTGCAATGCCGCGATCAGTTCATGCCTTACTGTGACAGCGAACAGCCGATGTACGCCAACTATGCCCCTACGATCGAAGAGGAATTCATCCCACTGGCGGACCTAAATAACGAAGATGAGATGGCGATGGCAGATTACGTCGCAAAACAACCTAGAGAAACACCCGGCGATCCTGGAAGCAGTATTCCCGGCATCAGTGCCTTTCAAGACCCCAGCAACAACGCCACATGGGCGGGTATTTTTAGAAATGTTGGCTTTGAGTACAACAGCAACCTGATTAAAGGGGATGAGAATTTTAATACCATCCATGCGGTTGCAACTTACATGAAAAACAACCCGAACGTCTACGCGTTCGTCGAAGGGCATTGCGATGAAAGAGGTCCAGAAGCGTACAACTTAGCGTTGGGTTCTCGACGAAGCAATGCCGTGCGCAACCAACTTATCCAAGAGGGAGTGAACCCGGATAACATCTTCACGATTAGCTATGGGAAGGAGAGACCTCTATTCCTGGATCACAATGACCTCGCTTGGGCGCAAAATCGCCGCGCGGAATTTAAAATCTATCAACGCTGACCACAGTTTTACAGAAATCTATGCAATACCTAATCAAGCTGCTTGCCATCGGGCAAGCAGCTCTTCTTATTTCCCTCTCACCCGGTTCCCTTTTTGCAGCCATGCCAAAACAAGGGTATTACCCCCCTGAACAACAAAACACGACGGCTCTTAAAGAAATGCGCGACTCGTTGGAAACGATGAAACACACGATCCGCAATCAAGAAACGGAAATCCGCACGTTTGAAGAAAGGCTAGAAAGCCTCGATAGCATCATCGATAGCCTCCGCGACCAACTCAGCGATACATCCAAATCGCACAAAGAGCAACTGAAGGGGAATACAACATCCCTCGAATCGAAATTGACGGGGGTTGAAACCTCAATCAAAGGGATTTTAGCAGACTTAAAGCAGTTCCAAGCCTACTCTACAGAGGCATCAGCGACGCTTCTCGTCTACCAGAAAAAAATCACCGACATGGAAAAAGCAATTGCTCTACAAAACCAAAACATGGACGACATGCAAGCTGCAATCAAATCGATGGCGGATCTTTTGCAAATCAAAAGCGGCGGCACAACAAAAACGGTCACCTCTTCGGACGGAGGCTACCAAACTTATACGATCCGAGATGGAGATAGCCTCGACAAGATTGCGAGAGCCAATCTAACGACGATCAAAGTCATTAAAGAACTCAATGGGCTGACGAGCGATCGGATCGTCGTCGGCAAACAACTCAAGCTGCCTTCGCCATGAAAAATTCGATCGGCATTTTTGATTCGGGTGTAGGTGGTTTGACTGTCCTGAAAGAACTCTTGTTAAAATTGCCAAATGAACACTTCATCTACTTTGGCGATACCGCAAGGCTCCCCTATGGAGACAAAAGTCCCGAAACAATCATTAATTATTCTGTAGAAAATGCGAATTTCCTGTTGCAAAAGGGAATTAAGCTTCTCGTCGTCGCTTGCAATACAGCCTCTGCACATGCTCTAAAAGCACTCACCAAAACTGTTCCTATTCCGATCATCGGTGCTATTGAACCAGGGGCTGAGTGGGCTGTCAAAACTTCGACAAATAAACGGATTGCGATCCTAGGAACCCGCGGAACAATTTCTTCTCGTGCGTACGAGGAAGCGATATTGTCAAAATGCCCTTCGGCCTATGTGCTGCCAATTGCGTGCCCACTTTTAGTCCCTCTCATCGAAGAGAACATGCTCGACCATCCTGCTACAAAACTGATCTTAAGCGATTATTTACGGCCCATACAGGAACAAAAGATCGACACAATTCTATTAGGGTGCACCCACTACCCCCTTTTAGCGCCTCTGATACGCACTTTGGTTGGCGATGCGATCCGCGTCATCGACTGTGCAGCACCCTGTGCACAAAAAGTGCAAACCGTTCTGCAAGCTCAAAAAATCGAAGCGAATCACCAAAAATCGGTCTGCCAATTTTTCGTTTCAGACGATGCGCACAAATTTGAGCGGATCGGACAAAAGTTCCTGGAAAGGGATTTCAGCGCAGAAGTAAGGGGTGGTAGGGACCTTATGAAGCAGTTGCAAAAATAACAATAAAATACTTTATCTCTAATTTCGAAGATCCTACATTGATATGCCGCCCCTTTAGGGCTCAACTTTTGGGTACGTATTTACCCAGGCCTCCGTTCGCTAGCGCTCACTCCGACCTGGGCTATGCTAGGCCGACCCTTCGGGCCTAACAAACGATTAATTTGTTCTGGAACTAATTTTGTTGCTGAGGCCCAACGGGCCGGAATCTCATAGCCCAGGTCGTAGCGAAGCGGAGGCCTGGGTTAGACATACAGTCAAAAGATGAGCCCTGAATGGGCGGCATATCTCTACAGCATCAAGGCATCTTGGTAATCGAGTCGCTAAGGTCCCTGGTCCTGTCTAGTAGAAGCCTTTGTTGGCTTGAGCGAGGGCCACCAAGGGCGCTGCTGGCTCGAAGCGTTTTCCTGCGGTTCTTTCGAGCCCTCTTAGCTTTTCTACCATGGCTTTTGTGCCTAGGGTGTCTCCATAACGCAAAAGACCGCCGCGGAAAGGAGGGAAACCTGTGGCCATCACGGTTGCCATATCGAGATAGGCAGGGGAGGAGACGATTTTTTCATCGAGGCAGCGTGAAGCTTCATTGATCATAAGCAGGAAGACGCGAGAGCGCATCTCCTCTTCAGTAAAAGAGCGCGTTTTTATGTTCAGCTGCTTTCTCAACTGTTCCACCTCGCCATTGATGCGGCGCTGTTTGCCCTGATAGGTGTAAAAACCTTTTCCCGATTTTTTTCCATAGAGTTTCTTTTCATAGAGCGCTGTGAGCAATTTGGGAACACTCATCCGTTCTCCATACGCCTTGTAGAAGCTTTGAGACACTTTGTACAACACGTCAATCCCCACTTCGTCGCTCAATTCAAGAATCCCCATCGGCATGCCAAAGTTGAGCATCATCTTTTCAAGCGCTTCAAACTCTGCTCCCTCTTCGTACATGCGGTAGATCTCACACACGCCTGGAGTCGTCAATCGATTGACGAGAAATCCGGTGCAGTCTCCAACGACAAGCGGTGTTTTTCCTAAATGCCGGCACACGTCGACGGCTGTTGCTAATGCGACTGGATCTGTCTGCTTTCCACCTACAACCTCGACAAGAGGCATTTTGTTAGCGGGATTGAAAAAATGCATCCCGACAAGCCGCTCCGGATGCTTCATTTTGGCACCCATCTCCGCAAGAGTCAAAGACGAGGTGTTAGTCCCGATGATCGCTTGAGGCGAAACGACCTCTTCAAGCTCAGCCAAGATCTTGTGTTTGAGGTCGAGGCTTTCCGTTGCGGCCTCGATAATAAAATCGCGGTCGGCAAAACCCGAATAATCGATGCAGCCGCTCAAACAATGAAACTTCAAAGAGGCTTCACTTGCCAACATGCGCTTTTCCTTCACCCTCTTTTGGTAGAGAGAATAAGCGGCTCCTAAACCTTTCCCAACTAAGGGCCAATCGAGATCCTTGACTCGAGTTGCCATATTCTGGTTGCTAAATAGCCAAGCAATTCCGCTTCCCATGATGCCAGCGCCGATCACGCTAGCGGTTTTCACTGCGTTGGGCTTAGCTTCTATTAGGGCTCCTGGATCTTTTTTCAATTTTTCTTGCACAAAGAACAGTTCAATCAAGTATTTTGCATTGATGAAAGTTGTTCCCAACTTCGATTTAAACGTTTCGGCTTCCTTTTTCAATCCCTCGTTGAGAGGCATCGTGTAGGTTTCTCGCAGAAGATCAATTAAAACGAGCGGAGCTGGATAATGCCCCTTTGTCTTGGCTAAAACATCTTGTCGCGCGCGGCGATACAAATACCACCGTCCAAGGGCGTTGCCATCGACAAGCTTGCTCTGCCACTTCCTTTGGCGCTTTGCCAAGGTTGCTGCAGGGTCTTTGATGCAATTTAAGATAAACGCCTTTCCCTGGTTTTCAAAAAATGGGGGAGAAAAAATGGCATCGATGAGTTTAAGTTTGCTCGCTTTAACGGCATTCACTCCCTTCCCTGTCAATAGAAGGGGAAGAGCTGCCATCATCCCAATGAGGCGAGGCAACCGCTGCGTCCCTCCCCACCCTGGGATAATGCCTAGAGTCACTTCAGGCAGTCCAAGAAGTGTCTTGGGGTGATCAGACGCGAGTCGATAAGTGCATGCAAGCGCCAATTCCATCCCTCCCCCCAAACAAGCTCCCTGAATCATTGCAAAAGAGGGGATGGAAAGGTTGGAGATCTTGCCAAAAACGCGGTGCCCTTTATCGATCAACTCTGCAGCCAAAGCAGGATTGTCAAACATTGGAGCGAAACTGTGCAGGTCGGCCCCTGCAATAAAAATATCGGGCTTTCCACTTGTGATGACCAACGCTCTTAAGGTTTTATCTGCAGCCACTCGATCGATTAACGGTTCTAGTTGGTCCAAAACGGCTGATGAGATCGCATTGACCTTGCTTCCTGGGGTATCAAACACAATTGTGGCGATCTGATTTTCATCGACGCTATACCGAAAAACCGATTCCATCATTCCACCTCCACAATTGCGGCTTGCCCTTGGCCGCCGCCAATGCACAAAGTGACAAGCCCCAAGTTTTTCTGCCGCCGTCTGAGTTCCTTCAAAATCGTCAACACTAAACGCGCTCCAGAAGCTCCTAAGGGGTGTCCAAGCGCGATGGCACCTCCATTGACATTCAATTTTTGCATGTCGATTTCTCCAACAGGCTTATCCCATCCGAGTTCTGTACGGCAAAAGGTTTCAGACGCGCACGCTTTAATCACGGAAAGCACCTGTCCCGCAAACGCTTCGTTGATTTCGATCAGATCAAAATCGGAAAGCTTCATCCCCGTTGCTTTTAACAATTTCGCTGTCGCAAATGCAGGCCCTAATCCCATGCGGCGCGGCTCAAGCCCTGCAGCAGCAGCATCCCGCAAATAGCCGAGCGGTTTGATCCCCAACTGGCGTACCTTCTCTTCGGACATCAATAACAACGCAGCAGCGCCATCTGTCAAAGGACTCGAATTCCCGGCAGTCACCGTGCCGGTCAATGGATCAAAGATCGGTTTTAGCTTAAGTAACGCCTCGAGAGTCTGATTGGCGCGAGGCCCATCGTCTTGCATTTGGTAAGTCTGGTAAGCAGGTGGGATCAACAATGGAAATATCTCTTCTGCTAAACGACCTGAATTTGTTGCTTGATAGGCGCGCTGCTGGCTCATGAGCGCAAATTGATCTTGCGCCTCTCGGGTAATAGCAAACTCTCTTACGAGCACTTCTGCTGTTTGTCCCATGCTAAGCCCGCACAGCGGATCGACAAGCGAAGGCGATTCTGGCATCAAAAACTTCAAACGAAAGGTGAGCAACGTGCGGAGGCGTTCTCCCCACCCCTTTGCCTTCATTAACTTTTGTAGAAAATCGCGGTATTTCTTTTGAATCGGAATGGGAAAATTGGTCATCGATTCCACTCCGCCAACGACAACGCTCCCATATTCACCTAACAAAATCTGATTAGCTGCTGTCGTAATCGCCTCTAATCCCGAGGCGCAGTTGCGACTCACTGTCATGGCAGGAACTTGAACGGGAAGCCCCCCTTTCACAGAAATAATGCGAGCAATATTTGCCAGATGGGGTGGCTGGATCACATTGCCAAAGACGAGCGCTTCTGGCTGCACCTTCCATTTTCCGATGCGCGCTAACAGTTCGGCCACTGCAAAAGCGCCTAAATCGTCGGGTTCGATCTCCTTCAAGATTCCACCCGCTTTACAAAACGGGGTGCGGATCCCCTCCACAATGGCAACACGTGATTTTTTCATCTGTTATCCTGAAAATGCTTCTTCTTGATGTTGAGCATACATCTCGTGAATCAGCTGGTGATATTTATTGAGAACGACTTCGCGGCGGATTTTCATCGAGGGCGTCAACTCTCCACTTTGCACGGTCAACACGTCATTGATGATTCGATAATCGTGGAGCTGCTCCCAATGGTTTAGGTGCTCATTGAGAGAAGCGATCAGCTTCTCCATTTCGCTCTTCACATATTTTCCTTGTAAAAACTCATCCACGCTTTGCGCTTCTAATCCTAAATCCTTCTTGGTTTGCATCACAGCATCCATGTTGGGAAAGAGGAGACACGTCGCAAACTTATGTCCGTCGGCAACGACGAGTGACGAATCGATCAAAGCGTGCTTTCCCAACAGTTGTTCAATGGGCACAGGCGCGACGTATTCCCCCGTAGAGGTCTTATACAGCTCTTTCATTCGTCCCAAAATCGTCAAAAACCCTTTTGCATCGATCGAACCGCGATCACCAGTATGCAACCACCCATCGGAATCGAGCGCTTTCGCTGTTGCTTCAGGCTTTTTGTAATAGCCGCGCATCACCAAAGTACCTTTGACCAAGATCTCCCCCTCAGCGCTGAGGGCCAATGTCTGCCCGCTGACAGGGATCCCCACACTCCCTCGCTTGTGAGCTTTGGGAATATTAACCGTCACAGGACACGCTTCAGTCAATCCCCACCCTTCGTAGATCGGGATCCCGATCCGTTCGTAGAAGTCGTATAAATGGGGATTCAACGGCGCTCCTCCCGAAATGACGATGCGCAACTTACCCCCTAAAGCACCTCGCAAGCGTTTATAAACCAGGTGATCGACGATCGACATGCACAAATGATCCACGACGGACAGTTTTTCCTTCTTCGCCAGGGAGAAGGCAAACCTGCCGATTTTTCCTTTTATCCCTTCTGCGCGCTGCACTTGATCGGCCATCTTCATGTACACTTTTTCCAAAAGGCGTGGAACCACAACCATAAATGTTGGCTTTACTTCTCGACAGATCGATGCGAGATTGCGATAGTCGCTCGTATAATAGATGCTCACGCCACTGACGAGCATCCATAAATTGATACAATGCCCCAAAACATGAGCCAAAGGCAGAACGCTCAAATAGCGATCTTCTCCAACAATCCACTTAAATGCCGGATAATCGATGACCGTCATCAAGTTTTCGTGGGTGAGTTCTGCCCCTTTTGGCATGCCTGTGCTCCCACTCGTGTAAATGATTGTGGCCACATCAGAGGGGAGAATCTCGCTCTCGAGATCGCTATAACAATGGGGTTTTTCTCTGTCCAATTCCTCGCCAAGAGAGATCAGTTCTTTCAAACTCTTTGCCTTGGGGTGTTGTGGAGCATCAAAGGCAATGGCGACGCTGAATAACTCTTCGTGTCGTTTAAACAATCCCCAAGGGTCGTTCCCTTCGACAAAGAGGATTTTTACATTGGTCTCTGTCACTTCGTAGACAAAGTTCTCGTCTGAAATATTTGCAAAGAGGGGAACGGAGATCGCTCCTGCCACCATAATCGCCAAATCAACGAGCGTCCAATGGGTTGAGGGCTGTGCTAAAACCCCCACGCGATCTCCTTTCTTCACACCTAACGCTTTCAATCCCAAGGCGATCATTTTAATCGCGCACAGAAATTGTCCGGTGGAAGTCGCGTGCCAATTCCCATCCTCATCGCGAGAATTTAGAGCCTTAGGATCGCAATAATTCTTCTCGATATATCTCAACATATCGACGCATGTTTTGAATCGATGCATTCGCCCACCACAAATGATTAAAAACCAACTTATGCAATTATCCCGGATTATGCGGAACACACCTCTTTTTGTCAGCAAACTTGCAAACAAACTGAAATCGGTGGCATATGTGGAATTAATTGAACCATACCGGGTAAATTCATGATTACGTTGAAAAACGTCAAAACAGCTGCCGGCGACGTGGTCACGCACACAATCGAAAGCCCGCTCAACCATACGATTGACGGGATGGGACGTCTATTGATGCTCCCAGCGCTGGTTGATGTCGACAGCCATTACTCAAATGAAGAGCTTGTACCACACTCTGAAAGGTGCATCCGATCGGGGATCTCCCGTCTGTTTGATGGACGAGGCAAAAGTCCAAAAGAGCTGATGGCAATGACCACGCCCGAACTGATTGGCCCTCTCTCTTTATTTCATTATATTGATGGTTCCCGCACAGACGAATACGATTCGATTGGAAGAGCGAAGAACAAATGCATCGGGATTAAAGCCAACATCGACTTAGGAACTTCTCCAGCAACTGTGCAGCAGGTATCTACATTGGATCGCCTTTTCCAAATCGCCGCACAAGAGAATCTCATCGTTACCCTCTCTTTAGTACAGGGAAAAGGCTCTCATAAAGAGCAAAAAGAATTCGCCTTCAGTACCATCGTCCAAGCGATCACTTTGGCAGAAAAATACAGTAATCAACTCTGCTTGCAGCATCTGCGCACAGCCGAAGAAGTCACCCTCATCAAAGAGGCTAAAGAGAACGGCATTCTCGTCTATGGTGAAATCGCCTATCCCCACCTGTTTATCCACGAGCGCAGCATCGAGGCCGATCACGCAGCCAAAATGCAATATTTCCTGCCTACCTCTCAAGACCAAGAAGCGTTGTGGAAGGGGATTAACGACAGAACGATCGATATGATCGGATCGGGCAATCTCCTCGCTCCTCCCGAATTATTCTTGCCGCTCTTGATGCATGCCGTTAAAACCAATCAATTGCGGCTCGAAGTGCTCAGCGCAGCGACGCGCCTCAACAGCGAATCGATCTTCCGCTTGCCTCCCAATAAAGACATCATCCTCGTCGATATGGAAACGGCAGAGCCATTCCCACAACAGCTCATCGAAGAACTACACCTCTCCCCAGAATTTAAAAAATTGCAATTGACCGGATGGACTAAATTTACGATTGCCCACGAACAACTCATTTCATCTAAGGGATAATGCCGCTTTCTGCCACGCTAGGGCCAATTCGATCGACAAGTTGCTACATCCAAACCATTCCTCTTAGCCTCAACATGCAACAAGTGACGACTGTCATCTTAGGTGGCGGTCAAGGAACCCGCTTGCTTCCCTTGACACAAGCGCGCTGCAAACCAGCTGTGCACTATGGGGGCCATTATCGCCTCGTCGATTTTTCACTCTCCAATGCGATCCATTCTGGCTGCCGCAACATTTACATCCTTACACAATTTCTATCCCACTCTCTCCATTCCCACATTCAACACGCCTATCTCAAAAAAACCCACTTCCAAACCCCAATCGAAATCATCTCCTCTGAAGATGGCCCTCTTGGAACCGTTTGTTTTCAAGGGACAGCCGATGCCGTGAGGAAAAGCTTCTCCTATTTTTTACAGAAGGCCGGCGACTACATTTTGATCTTGTCTGGCGATCAAATCTACCGGATGGACTTTCGTGCGATGATGCAAACGGCTTTGAAAACGGATGCAGATGTCGTGATCGCTTCACTGCCAGTTGCCCTAAAAGATACCCCGCGCTTAGGGATTTTGCAAATCGATCAGAAAAACGGCATTACTCGCTTTCTCGAAAAGCCGCAAGAGCAGCACCTATTAGCCCCTTTTGAACTCACCCACAATCAAAAAATGGCCTGCCACATTCCTCCTGGAGATGAGAGAAAATTTCTCGGTTCGATGGGAATCTACCTCTTCAAAAAACAGGCTCTGCTCAACCTGCTTCAAACCGACCCTCGAGAAGATTTCGGCAAACACCTGATCCCCACCCAAGTCGACAGGGGGCGCATCGCCGCGCACGTCCATCACGGCTATTGGGAAGATATTGGAACGATCAAATCGTTCTATGAAGCCAACATGGGACTTGCTCAACCAGAACCCGTTTTTAACTGTCTCGACGATAAATGGCCGATCTTCAGCCATGCCGACTCTCTGCCAGGCGCAAGCATCGGCGATACGCGGGTGAAACACTCCCTTTTTTGCGATGGTGTCGTCGCCCATGCCAAAGAAATTTCCCGCTCTATCATTGGCCCACGCACCCATATCGAAAAAGGTTGCGCCATCCGCAATAGCTATCTGATGGGCTACGACCCCTCATCGCATTCCCCATCCACGATCGGTGCGAACACAACCATTGAAAAAGCGATCATCGACACCAATGCCACGATCGGCCGTAACGTCAAGCTGGTGAATCAGGAAAGGTTAGAGTTCTTTGATAGCGAGATTGTGCAGATCCGCGACGGAATTATCGTAGTGCCAAAGGGAGTGACGATCCCCGATGGCTTTGTGCTTTAGAGAGCACAACAACCTATAACCCTAATGCTTCGACCAATGCTACTTTTAAGTTTTTTACAAGGTAAAGATTTGGCAGGGTTAACTCAGTAACTTGTTCACTGCCATTATATTTAATATTTTCTCCAGAACAATTAGCTGCACTAGCTTTCAAGATACTATTAACCTTAGCAAGTTTGCCTGCTGCAATTTTAGTTCTATCAACACTAAGGGTACAGCCCATGATAAAAATAATATCTGCGATACTTTCAGGTGCAGACGTCATTGAGACAGGCCTGCTTAGTTGCGCTAATTGTCGTTTCATTTCTTCCATGTCTTCTGCTAGCTTTGCATGATCCTTTACTAATGCATCATTTTTGGCTTTTTCGATACGCAGTTGCATGGCATTCAGCTCTGCTTGATCTTTTACCAACCTCGCCTCCTTAGATACTTGACTCAATTCTGTTTTGTCGCCACGCGATAGTTTGGCAGCCAACACATGCGATGGAACGCGCTCGGACGTTTTCACTAATCCTGCAGCTAGTGCTTCTCCCTCTGTTTTTTCTAAGCGATAACCATAAAGCTCAGGTTCTGTGCCGCTCCCGCTAAAATAGTGTTCTTTGGGGTTTGCAGATGTTTTAAGTCCGGGCCGTTGAAATACGCCAAAGGCAGTCCAGTTTTCCCCTGCTTGCTTGGTGGCTATGTCCTTGTCTTTGAATTTCCCTTTGAGTTCGCTGAATTTCTGACCGAGTTTCTGCCAAAATCCCTGGGCTTTAGTTTGCGAGCAGACGCGAGCGACGCTGGAAACAAACTGATCATTCAATGCTTGGTTTTGGTACTCCCCTGCCCACAAGTATGCAACTATCAATTTAACTGCGAACTCGGCTAAGATGCCGGCACTGTCGGGGGTGACATGTTTCAATTGTTCTTCATACATCAAAGCCAATGTATGTGAAGTTGTCTCTGTTAACTCATCAAGCTCTTTGAAGCTGACGACAAGTTCGGTCATCTGAGCGATTTTTGCCTTGTCGTTATTTCCACTCTGTTTGTTGGCAAACCAGACGCCTGCCTGTATAGCATAGCCTAACCACGTAGCGACAGCTTGGCTTCCCGGCAGGGGTATCGACTCACCAGCCAGTGAAATGACTTGAATGGCTTTATCTGTGTTTGTTAAGGCCGTATTGACTACCAAGCCGCTTTCAATGACCTTGTAAGCTAAAAACATCTGCTGCAGCTTATTTTGAGCAACACGATAAAATCGCGCCAGCTCTTGGTGGTTCATAATATATTCTTTTTCGGCCAAATTAGCTTGCTGCGTCTTGTAGTCTTGCATCAGCAGATTTTGAGTCTCTTCCAAGACGGCCATCCGCGCCTCTAATTCGAGACGCGCATTTCCTGTAGCCTTTTCTACCTGCCTCCTGACACGGTCCATCTCGATTTCTTGTTGTTGACGCAGTTGTTCGTTTTCCTGCAATTGCTTTTGCATTTCACGTCTAACGTCACTTAGAAGGGATTTATAGTCCGCTGCCGTTTGCGAGGATAAAGTTTCAGCCACTTTATCTACATGCTGCCTTAATTCTTTGGCCAACTGTTCAGTATGGATAGTCGTTTGTTGCGCTTGGGCAGCGACGGCAGCTAATGATGTCACAGCGCTAGGTGCGGCAGGCATTGCTATCAACGCATTGACACTAACCGCTGGAATTGCCGGAGATGGCAGATCTAGATAGGTTGTGGTGATATAACCTTTAATATTTCCTTGTTTACAGTAAGTCCATCCAGACTCTTTCCAACCATGTGGATCTTCGTCTAAAACTTGGACGAGATCTCCTTCTTTGATGGTCAGGTCAAATTCATGACTTGCTGTATAATCATACAGGACTTTCGTTAACTTCAAACCGTCAGGCGCAGCAGCTAAAGTTTGTTTTGGTACAACTGTTTTAGCAACAGAAGAAGAGGATCCTGAGAAGGATTCTCTTGGTTGTTTCTCTAATGTTTGACGTAAAGTACCGCTGGATGAGCTTGCTTGAGAAGTTGTTGTGCGTGACGTAGAGGTCGTAGTTGTTGTATTAGCTTGCCTTCTACGCTCTTCAATCAACCTTTTGCCCTCATCGGTCAACCATCCACAGCCATCATATTTAATATCCTTTAGCCGTGGGCATTGCTTTAAAATGGCTTGAATTAACTCGTCCGAAATGCACGTATGAGATACATCTAAACGCTCTAAACTCTTCGAAAAAAGTGCGGGCACCTCATCGACACGTAATTGATTTTGGAGTAGTCGCATGACAGGGTGATCTGATATTCTCTGGGATTGATTGGTATCTGCTCCATTTAGAGAGTATTCGAATAAGCTCCACGATTTGATGAAATCATTCGAAACTGCCGCTAAATTACCGTTGTGGAGGAAAGCAGGACGGATCACATCTTTTGATTTAGTAATCAATTTTTTAAGCATCGTCCCACTCTCTATCTCCCAGATCATCATCTCACGGTTTTGTGTGCAACCCGCAATCAAGCCATTAGGCAAGGCGAAGAGTTGTACAACAGAAAGAGCATAAGGACCCTCCTTAAAGGATCTAAATAGCTTACCGCTCTCAACGTTCCAAATCTGAATCGTACCATCTCTAAAACCACATGCAAGCATTCCATTTGGCAGTGCGATGATAGATATCATATGGTTTTGGTGTGCGTCGATGGACTTTACTAAGACACCACTCGCAATATCCCAAAGTTGAATCTGGGACTCTTTCGTCACGACTGCCAATAAGCCGTTCGGTAAAACAAGTAATCTATTAATACGATGACCCGTCTCCAGGGACTTCATCTCTATGCCGTTTTCATTCCAGATTCCAATCTTTGAGACGCCACTATTAGTTGTGACAGTTGCAAGCAACCCTCCAGGTAACGCCATTATGTCCTCGACAACAGATAACCCATTGTGTGAAGTATGTATATCCAACCTTGTCTCAACCGCAGGATTGTCGAAATTCCAAAGATAGATACTACAGTAGTTAGTCATTGCAACTATGTTATTTAACAAGGAAGCTAACTTGGTCCATGTGGAACTAACTTCCTTGTCAAAAGACTTAACTAGCGTGCCGGCATTAAAGTCCCAGAACTGTAGTGTATCATCGTTTACGCCGACAGCAAACAAGTTGTTTGAGAGCACAGCAAGACTAAACCCCTTCTCAGTATAACTGGGAGTTGACTCCCAATACGTGGTTACTGGTTCTGCATCCGTCTCAAGAAACCGAGCTTGCAAGGACATCTCCGTCATCTCGTCGTTATTTGCTCTATCGGAAGAAATTGGAGAAACTGTCGGTGAAGAAGGTCGAATAGTACGTTGTGTAGAGCTTTGTGCTGCTGAGTGCGGCGCCAACCCTCTTTGAACTACTGCGTTGATCTGACTACTTATTGAGGCTGACGAAGCATCCGAATTTCTACTTGAAGCTGGCAATGTTGAAGTGCCTTGACCATGAACGACAGCTACACGGCTATTATTATTTAATCCAAACGACATTGATCCTCACATATTAGAGTTTTTAAGCTCAGAAAACACAAAGCTTCATTCTTAAAATTTTGATACCATGCGTTTTTATAGGGCGAAATTATATCCCCAAAAAAACAAACCTGTCAAGATAAGAACCTATCCCAGTAAAAATTTTCGTCGTTTTCGGGATTATATTGAAAAGCTAAATAAGCATGTAAAACAACGGACACAAGACTGTCGATCATTTCGTTGATCTCACCAATATGATCGAGATCGGCTGAGAGCCCGAAGCTTGCGAAGGGAGACTGATTCATCAAGATGAGTTATGAAGATTATCTATCTCTTTGTGACTTTGTGTTTAAATAAAAAATCACATACAGTTGAACACAAAGAGGCAAGACTTTCGAGCGCTTCTATGACTTTTGCACTATCTCTTGAGGACAAGAATTTGAAATGGCAATCTGGGCTTTAGCTGATTTACATCTTTCGTTTGGCGTTCCCAATAAGGAAATGAGTGTCTTTGGGGAGCGGTGGGCTGGCCACCCAGAGATCATCCGCGAGAATTGGTTAAAGGTGATCAAAGCAGACGACCTCGTCCTGCTGCCGGGTGATATCTCGTGGGCGATGCATCCGGAGGAAGCTGTTGCCGATCTTCAATGGATCGATGCCTTGCCCGGAACCAAGGTGATGATCCGCGGCAACCACGATTACTGGTGGTCTTCCATTAGAAAACTTAAAGACATTCTCCCTCCGTCGATCCACTTGGTGCAAAACGACGTCTTTCGTTGGAATTCGGTCGCAGTTTGCGGCGCGCGTTTGTGGGATACGCCGGAGTTTAGCTTTGGCGGCTACGTCCAAATGACGGATAATCCCCGGGCAAATAAGCTGATCCAAGTCGAAGAGCCACAAGCGATCGAAAAGATCTTTTTGAGGGAGTTGGGGCGGTTGGAACTAAGCCTCAAATGCCTTCCTAAAGACCCCAAGATTTTTAAAATTGCAATGGTGCACTATCCACCGATTGGCCCTGACTTAAAGCCATCTCGCGCATCGGCGCTACTAGAAAAATATGGAGTGAACGCCTGTGTCTTTGGACATTTGCACAATGTCAATCCCGGCACGCTCCCCTTCGGAACGAAGAATGGGATCACCTACACATTCACCGCATGCGACTACGTAAAATTCATGCCCGTCGAAATTAAACCTAGAAACGGCAGTTGAAAACGCCGGGAAGTTTTCCCGGCGTCTATCTTGGGTTAGCGGATGGGGCAGGCACCGGTCGCGCACGCTTCGTGCGGCTCTTCAAATCTTGCCTCGATTCCCGCGTAGTCGATCTCTTTGAGTTTTGCGACGTACGATTCGTACCCTTCCTTGGTCGTCACTTCTTGCGGTAAATAGGCGTAACCCAAATCTTCCGCATTCTTTGTGGGGTCATTGCGGAACAGGAATGAAACGCCCACATACGATTCCCAATGCTTTTGCAGCCAATCGATAATCGCTGGCACTTCGGAAGGATCGTAAGAAACGGTATTGGAGACGTTCTGTTCACACCAAGTTTCTTGCAACAAGCGGTACCACTCGAGCTGAGCCACAGCTGATTCTGTGTTGATCTCGACCTCTTCCACTTTGCCATTCTTACGCGTTACAGTTGTGCGGCTGAATGGAATATTTTCGTATTTCACAGGGAATTTCACCAGGACCGACTCTGGCTCGTATGGCTTTTCAATGACATGGTAGCCAGCGGCGCGGAATCGGGGCACAAGGGGATCGTGCTTCGAATAGGTAATGTTATTAAACAGGTACTTGCCTAAAGGTAGATGAACCCCTTCAGGCACTTCACCCCACTCTTCTGTTCCCATGATCTTGCTCAATGTACCGCTCGGTTTTACGCAAGTGACGTTCTTGGGTAAGGGAGCATTGAGTTCATTTGCCATGCTATAGGCGGCGCTGACAGTGATGTTTCTCATCCGCTTAAAGTCATAAGCGGTCAAATCGGGGCGCGCGCGGATCCCGGTCAAACCGACTCCACACAAATGGAGGAATTGGTTGTTCAGGTGCCACGCTTCTTGTAAAATCTCATCGCGCAAATTCACCATCGTCTGGCGGTAGTTCATCCGTCCGGCGATGTACAAAGCGCGCTCAAGCCCGACTTTATCGCCTTTGAACGCCAAGACATTCACTTCGGTCAAATTGCAGAAGCTCTTATTGCCGAGCAAAATCTCCACACATGGATTGCATCCTTTAAACCAAGGCGCTCTTCTCTCTGCTTCAGCGGCGTTGATAAAACCAGGCTCAGATCCGCCCGATTCAAGCATCATTTGGAATACGCGTTCTAACTCATCTCGAGAAGGTTTTGTGCGGAACAACAGACTGTTGTTCGATTGTTGACGGTGAGCATTGCCTTTCAACCACCAATCTTTCTTTGCCAAGGCAAACTCTTCCCATTCGGGTTGGCCATACTCAAAAAGAGCAATCTGTGCAGAACGGCGACTGGATAAAATTGTCCCAAGCCAATTGACGATGTCGAGAATGTCTATACGAGTCAAAAGTTGGTCGGCTCGGTTGGATAATATTTGCGCAATGGCTTTAAACGCTTTAGAAATTTGCTCATCACCAGAAGAGATCCAGCCATAACCTTTCAAACGGGTACCGGCTGGGCGTATTTCAGAAAAATCAAGGACCAGTGATTTGGCTGGGAACTTTCCTGCAACGAGCTTGCCAATCGCTTTTGCCCATGCAATTGCAGAATCTCCGACTTTAATCGTCCATGTGTATGTTTCGGGGTCATATGTCTCGACGTTGTGTTGTACTCCACCTTTTGCCGTGCGTAAGGAACGGATGACGCGGATTTCGTTAAGGGGGCGTCTAAAACCATTTAATGTACCTGTAATTGGCCTAAAACCGACTCCACAACCCTGTAGCAATAACCATAACACATCGACCATATCATAAACGGTCTCTACATGGGTGTAAGAACAATTAAACATGCTCGATTCGCGCGTTTTACTGAGCTCAGTTCCCCCAAGCCAAAGCGTGCGTCCGGATGCGGAAATGCAGCGGTTCAAAATGAGATGTCTCATTTCTTCCAGCTCATCATCTTCCCTTTCACTTAAGGAACGGCCAAGTGCCCTTTCCCACAGCCAGCGTTGGTGGGATGTCACCCGATCGACGACCTGTTCCCAGCCCTCAAGCAATGTTTCCCCTTCGTGAACAGGACGATGATACGTTCGTAATGCGGTAGCCATAGCCCGCGATGTTGGTTTTGTCATACCCTCTCTCCCCCTAAGCAATTATAGCAGATAAATTAGTGAAATACCACAACATATGGTATCTAGCTACAAGCCCAACCTCAATAGCTTGTATTCTGCCCTTGATATCGCTTTTTCCCTTTTTTAAGTCAAGGAACGATTGCAACGGGCTGTAAGATAAAAATTTAAGATGATAATTGTTTGATCAAAACGGAGAATCCAGGGTCGTTCGAAGCCAGAGACTTATCTAATGAAATTCCCTTTCGTTGTTCAACAATTGCCACAATTGCTTTTTCGACAGCTTCGCGGTCCAACCGGTGGTAAAAATCGGCGCAATACGACAAAAGACATCTAAAATCGTCTTCCCGTTCAAGAAGCGGGATGGTGTGTTTCACTACCTGCTTAAATGAATCTTCATCTCCGTAGCGTACGAGGAATGACAACAACTCAAAATTAAACGCCGCATCTTCGTGTTTCAAACGCTTGATCAACTGTTTGACGAGCTCCATCGCTTCCTCTTCGGCCCCTGAGGCGGCTAGGGCACGTGCGTGAAGCAGCTCAAACCATTTGCTTACGGGAACATAGCGGAAAAATCCCTCAAGCAATTCTGTAGCGTATACATCATTCCCAGCATCGAGTTGCTCTGAAATATAGTCAGCCAAAAAACCCTCGACATCATTGGCACAATAACTTTGAATCGCCTTAAATGCCTCTTCCGGCTTAATTCCTTCATCGCAATTCTCATCGAGGAACATCTGCAAATTCGCAATCATATCTTCGATCGCTTCGTTGTCGACGCTTTCACTATGGTCGTACACATAGATCAAATAATCAACTTCATCGCAAAAAATTGATAAAGAAAGCCGTTCTGGCAGCAAGCGGCGCCACAGCTCAAAAACGATGAGATAGATCTGCCCTTCGACGCGCTTGTCTTCTTCCGTTTCCCCACTAAGAACCAGCGCCAATTCTTCTGGACTATCTACCCTGGCAGCTTCTTCCATAAAGGAGTGTTTATCGATCGAAAATCCTAAATCTTCCAGTTTTTCGAAAAGGGTATCGAGAGCCATCACGCGATAATCTTCGATTTGCCACGGCTCAATAGATAAGGTGGGATCCTCCACCCAATTCATCCGCATATAATTGTAGTAAGCTCGCCCTTGAAAATTCATATCTTTAGCATAGTCAATTTGATCTATTCTCACAAGCCCGTAAGAGACAATTGCAGAAGTAGGTTTTAGGCGGGTATTGAGCGATTTTGGCTAGGTTCTGGGTTTTGTCGCAACTCCACATACTCTTAAATCTCCTTTTTGACTCTAAGGATAGCCTCAGAACCAAACAGATTACGCGATCAATCAGGACTGATCTTCAACGCAGAGGCGGGGAGACGCAATGACGCAGAGAAATGGCTGCTTGCCCCCTCTGCGTCTCTCTGTCTCCCCGTCTTTGCGTTACATTAAGGTCAGTTCGTAAAACCAATTGCCGAAGAGGGAATATAGCCCGTCTCCCCTTTTGGGGTGTACACCTGCAACCATTGCCCGTGATCGACAAGAGCGATCAGTTCGAGCGTAGAACCGGAAGGTATCGGTTGCTCGCTGATGCGAGGATAGCTCGAAGAGGGGCCGGCACGCAAGTCGCTTGAGACCAAAACAGTCCCTTGTAAAGGTGCAAAGTAATGCATGTAGATGAGGGGAATGGAAACGATCAAACAGGCAATCCCGCTCCATTTGAACAGGAAAGGAAGAGAAGAGCGATTGGTCCAAATCGCAACGGATGACACAAGAATAGCACCTAAAACGACAAAGGCAAACAATTGATACCACTGAGGCGGTGTGGGAAGAAAGCGGCCCCATTTGCTCTCAGGGGCCCCTTCTAAAAACAACGCCTCTTCCATCTTTTCGATGTTCCCGGCGAGATGTGGATCGCGTGGATTTAAACTCACAGCCCAACGTGCATGCCACAACGCTTCGGGAAATCTCCCTAAGTGAGCATAAATCGTGGAAATCACTTCTGACAGGCGCCCCGTTCCCATCCGCGGGCGGTGTTCATACGATAAAATCTGATACTGATGCAGCGCATCCAACAGTGCCGTTTGGCGCGGATAAATTTCAACGGCCTCCAAAGCTTGATGGTACGTCTCTGCCGCAAGCTGTAGACGTGGATCTTGCCGATGGGCCGATGAACCCCATAACACCCAGGCAAAAAGGATCGCAAAGAGAAAACACGGTCCATATAAGAACAGGGGAGGATCCTTTACCTCCTGGCGAGGGGTGACAATTTGGGCAAAAAGAGCTTCGACACCTTTTTCCACCTGTTCTGCGGAAGGGGTCTCTTTTCCGGAAAACCGCAATTCGTCGGTATGTGCAATCCAGTCGGCAACGCGGCGCGCCACCCCTTCCTGAGGCCATTGCGCGATCGGTGTTTCAAGCGCAGGGATGCAGTTGACCTCAACCAAGCGTTGTTTCAACGAGAGGGTCAATGAGTGGTAATAGCCAGATGAGCCAGGCGATTCCTTTTTAGCCGCTTCGAGCAATGCCTCGCTCGATTGATTCAACAACTCTTGCGTCTGTTTCAGATGGCGCGACAAATAGTACTGGTAGATCACAAAAGCTAAACCCAAGGGGAGCAGCAACAACACCCAATGGGAGCCCAGTGGCAACTCAAATAAATCCGCTTTAGAAAGAGGACTAGGCTCCTGAAGCGGCAAAGGGGCAAGGTTCGGTCCCTTCTGGTCAGCAGACACGACTCCTAACTTGGATGTGTGACTCTCTATTACGCCATGGACGACAATCGGAATCGTCTGGCTTTCCAACTGCAGATATGTCTCCGTCAACGGACTAAAGTAGGCAAAGGTCACAGGCGGAATCTCTGTAATTGCCGAAGAAAGCGGCTTGATGAGAATTGTCGCTTTTTTGGTGTTTCCCTGCACGGTCTCTACGGGGGGCAAGTCACTCACTTTAAACGCCCCGACAAAACCAGGCTGGCAACACATCTCAGGCAGAGGCACCACTTCGACATTGCGATCCGCTCGTATTTTCAAGATCAAGGAAATATCCTCGCCCACATTGACGCTCTTGTCTCCCTTTAACTCTGCTGTAAACGCAAACTCTCCTACAGCGCCATTAAATGCGGGTGGTCTCTCCTTGTCTGGAAAGGGAAGCACGGTCAAGATCACAGGAGGTGCTTCAGAACGGAGCAGCTCTGATCTTTCAATGATATTTCCCTCTGCATCTGCTCGATACGCATACCCCTCTACAAGAGAAGGTCCATACGTGTATGTGCCGGGCGTTGAAGCTTCGACGACTTGTGAAATCTCACGCGCCATGACCCCGCCCTCTTGAAGGTCGCGTACCTCTTTTTCTCCAATTTTCACTACCCCTTCCGCAGTGAGCAGGGGCAACTGCTCGACTGTTAGAGCCACGCTGGCATTGAAAAAATAGCGGTACACAAATCGGGTCTTTTGAGAGGGATAAAGAGAGGAAGGGCCATCAATCGAAGCTTCGAGCCGCAAAAAGGGGTGTTCGAGTGGGGAAGTAGAAGCCCCAGCAGCCCCTTGAGGGGAAGCTGAAGCTGCCACTTCATACGTGGAAGGAGTGGAAGTCACTGTCTGGCCCGCAACAACAACCGTAATAGCGGGAAGCTCATAAACCCCCGCTTTTTTTCCTTCCAAATGGAAGCGGTATAGCGTTAAAATTGCAGGACTTGATGCAGAGAACTTCACATCTTTGATTTTTTCGACCTGCAACGGCTCCTTGCCGATGAGAAATGAATTGTCATCGATCTTTTCGCTTTGATTATGAGAAATCGAAATGAGGCCCCTGATGGGGGCCTCTGGATACAATTGCGTACCATCGACCGCGGCTGATATGTCGCTAGCAGAAAGAGGGCAGCTGATGCACAACGCAATTCCTATAAGCCAACGGATCACCATGGTTGATCCACCTTTTTGACATTGACCCCTTCGAGCAAATGGGGAGCACTTTTATCGTCCTGCTCCATCGATTGCAACTGCTCCATCAGTTTTGTGGTCGATATGTGTGACTCTTTCATTTCGGCTGGCTTTTCAATCTCTTTCATCCTCTTCAATAAAATCAAAGCACTGAACCAACTTTCCTGCGCAAGATTGCTCCACCGTACAGCCTGCACCCATTTCTTTTCTTCTGCAGAATCCCACGCCGCTTGCGCCTCTTGAGCAGACAAATACCCTTCATTGAACAACCGAAAAACCTCTTTCCATGCAGCCTCTGTACTTGATAAAACGTGGCGCTGCCATTGTTCCATTTGATCGCGTCGCATAGCTCCAAGAAGAACAGGAGCTGCCTTCCACACAGATTCCTGAGACTGTTTCACCTGAGACACAAACTCTGTAGTTGCTTTTTTCGGATCTGATAGAAGAAAGCGCCCCACTTTAAGGAGTTGTTGCTCGCTCCGAATCAAATTGACCAAGACTTGCTTCGTCGTTACGGAATTAACATCGAGCTGCAACGCATGCGCCTCTTTTTGGATGGCACCGAGCAGCTGCACCGCGCTCTCCTCCGTCATCGGTTCTTCTCCCAACGCTGCTTTTGCGCTGCCCTCTTCTGCAAGATCGGATAAAAATGCCATGGCAGGTTCCATATCGCACTCCTTTCCCCCCAAAGCGATGTTGCGCTCACACTCTGCCTTCAGTGCCACGCCGATTGCGCTAAACACTTGCTCCCAGACGCTCGTTTTCAACACATTGATTGTCTCTGAATCGTCCTGAAATAGGCGATCAAAAAGAGAGGCCCGCATATAAAGCCCCAAAGCGCGGTTAAAGGCAATGCGCATGGCAAGTTCAGGAAACGGCGGAGATACTGACAGCTCTTGATACACCTCAAGCGCTTCATTCACCTTGCCCGACAAAAGAAAGGTCGTTGCACGATTATATTCGAGAGCGGCTTGCTGCCACCCCGGAGGTACCCCTCCCACAAGCGACTCGTAAAGACCAAGCGCCCTTTCGAATTCTTCGGCCTCCACAAACACTTCCGCTTCGCGCGCCTGTTGGTCTAAATTTTGAGCAAAAAGGGAAGAAGCAGATAGCATAAAGAGGAGGAGAGGTAATATGCGGACAACCAAATTCCCCAAACCATTCTCCGCGCGTTGCATGAGGGTATCGGGCAGGCACAAAAAGAGGGCCAAAGCCAGCAGAGCGACTGCTAAGGGATATTGAAAATAGTCATCATAAACAAAAGCTCCTTGGGCTTCGCGCGCCGCGAGATTACCTTCAGGGGCCTGCAGCGTCGTGCGCGCTTCGATCTCTTGCTTTACCCGTTGAGCCACCCACAAAATCGAGTGAAGATCTGCATTGTAATAACTGTCGGGGGAAGCAATCCGTTCCAACGCCTCGGGTACCTGGGCGGATTCAACTGGTTCCCCATGGTACTTGATGTCAGGAACTTTCCCCCCTTTTTCCGAACCGACTCCTAACGCAATGACATGGATCCCTTGCTCCTTTAAATGAGCTGCAACGGCTCTCACCGCTTCTAACTGCTTGCTCCGCCCGCTTCCATTAACGAAATGGTTATCTCCATCGCTCACCAATACGAGGGTTTTCGCGACGGAATTGGGCGTTTTATTAAAGGTGGAAGAGGCGCTGCTCAAGGCTTGAATGAGATCCGTCCCCTCCGTATTTCCTTCGTTGATGTTTAAGTTGTGCAGCATCAGCCGGGTAAATAAATAGTCGGTCGTCAGGGGAACGATCGACAAAACTTGTGTTGTGAAAGCTGTCAAAGCGACATTTTCGCCTCGCAGCTGACTCACCACAGAATCGACCAACTCCTTAGCAATACCGAGCCGCTGCGTCCGCGCAACGCCATTATCTGCGACACCCATGGAAGCCGAAACATCGACAAGAAAGAGGATATCGTGGCGCCGACGCATTTGGCCTGAGGCCAATTGTTTTTCCTCCTCTGCAGTGAGAGGAATAGGTGCTTGCGGATTGCCTCGGGGTCGCATCATGGCCCCAATGCCAAAAGTCAAGGCCGCCGCAAGCAATCCCACTTTGATCCAAAAAAGCCATTTCGATCTCTGGACGACGATAATCGAAAGGACATGCTCATCTCCAAAAGACTCCAGACAACGCCTGCGATAACGCTCTAACAAGGCATAGGCACACAACAAAATGGGAACGAACAACAATAAAAATGCACTCTCTCCCCACACAAAGTCGATGCTCCGCCAAATCACGGCACCCTCCGAAACACAAGCGTGTCGAAAAGGAAGGCCAAAATCAAACAATAAACACCCAAAGCAACGCACAGGGGGTACCAAGAAAACGCACGATGCGGCAAAGGCAATGCCCGGGCGCGCTCATCCTCGATTTTTCCTTTTTCCAACCGAGCGATCGATTGATACACGGTCGAAAGAGGCGTATCTCCATCGACGACGATAAACTGCCCTCCTGTCGATTCCGCAGCACGCTGCATGACATGGCGGTGGGGAATAAACTCATCGCTCACGATTTGAGGATCCACATTAATAATATAGATGTGGATTCCCTGCTCTTTTGCATAGGCAGCCGCCTCGGGAATATCCATATTTCTCAGCCGCTTTCCCTTGTCCAAAGGACTTGGAGACTGCAACCCATCCGTCACGACGATGATGGCGCTTCCCTCAATTTGATAAGGAGCTTGCCCCCTTGTTTCGAGCTCTTGCGCATAGTGGCGGGTCGCTGCAATCATACTCGCTGTTTTGTAAATCGCATATCCAATCGCCGTCCCATCATTTTCATCGCCTTGCATCGGTTTGATCGCTGCAATATCTTCCAACACTTTTTGATGGTCGAGCGTCAAAGGGGTCAACACACGTGCGGCGCGTGCAAAGGATACGACACCCACCAAATCGCCGTTCAATCCCTCCGTGTGGTGAGCAGGATCCCCAGCAATAAAACGGCTTGTCACCAATTTGAGCAGATCGATTTTTGCCATCCGCCCACTGGCATTGACATCGTAAGGGACGGGAATTTCTTCCCGCATCGACCCCGATTGATCTAAAGCAAAGAAGAGTGCGACACCGCGCTTGGGAAGAAAATCACCACCACTCCCCTCTAAGGGGGACCACCTCACCGTATGAGGATCGATAAAGGCAATGAGAAAAAAAGAAAAAGCGGCAATGAATAGCCAGCGAGGGAGATTCTGGAAGTAGACGCGCCTCGACTCCGTTGAAAACGCCTGCATTGCAGAGAGCCTCATTTTCGGCAAGGCACGCAGCTTCCCCCACCGCCGCACAAGCCAAAAAAGGGGCAAACAGCAGAGCAGGAAAATGATCGCTTTAACATCGATGGTGAAGGCCCATTTTTCCATATCCTCTCCTAGTGGCGCATACTACAATATTCTTTGTTTAGCTCCAACTGTTGCAAAGGATGATCTCGTTCACGAAAAGAGGGGGCATTGTTTTTGTCCTCATAAAAGTGGAGATCCTTTATGATGGACGCAGGGGAATCAGTATGATCAAGGCAACATGGCCGCGGGAAACGCCGCGCAATATTCTCGTCAGAATGCCCAATTGGCTAGGCGATCTCGTCATGGCGACGCCTGTGCTCCACGATTTGCGCAAACATTATCCGGGAGCGGCAATCACAGCGATGTGCCAATCGAATGTCGCCGGTATGCTCAAATGCGACCCCAACGTCAACGAAGTCTACAGCTACACAAAACCAAGCGGCTGGATCCGCCGCAGCAATCCCCCTGAAATTATTGAAAACCTCAAAAGAGGGCAATACGACCTGGGGCTGCTGTTGACCAACTCCTTCTCCTCTGCTTGGTGGTTTTGGCGCGGCGACATCGCTCATACGATCGGATTTAACACCAACCTGCGCGGACTCCTCCTCGACCGTCCAGTTCCGCTCCCTCTCCACGTGAGAACCCAACACCTAGTCCTCACCTACAAAGCGCTCTTAGAGCCGTTGGGAATTCGACAATCGACGACAGCTCCTCAATTGTACGTATCCCCCTCTGAAACATTGGAAGCAAAAAAAAGACTGGCAAACGATGGGATCGCTATCGAACGGGATAATATCATCGGCATCAACCCAGGAGCGGCCTTTGGTTCGGCTAAATGTTGGCTGCCCGATCGTTTTCGCAGCGTGACAGAGCACTTGTTGAAAGATCCACGCAACGTCATTCTCTATTTTGGCGATCCTGCAGGGACTCCTCTCGTCAATGAAATCTGCCGTGGCCTTGGCCCCCGCGTCATCAACCTCGCTGGGAAAACATCGCTGCGCGAACTCTTAGCAATGATTCAACTTTGCCACGTGCTGTTAACCAACGACAGCGGCCCGATGCACATCGGTTCGGCCCTTGGCACTCCGCTAGTCGCTCTTTTCGGATCAACTAATGATATCCGCACGGGCCCATACAATGGAGGGGTCATCATCCATAAACATGTCGCTTGCTCCCCTTGCTATTACCGCACCTGCCCCATCGATTTTCGCTGCATGAAACGGATCGAGGTAGATGAAGTATACAACGCCATCGTCAAACAACTCGCGCTTCGCAAATGAATGCTCTGTTTTCACAGTTAAACACCGAAATGCGCACCTATATCGAGCAGCTCCCCAAGCAGGCGCAGCACCATTTAGCCAGGCAACTTGCCTCGCTCGATCGCGCCACTCTTCAGCAGCAACAAGAGCTGCTTAAAGCCCACACACACACTGCCAGAAAGGTAAAACCGTTCGAGTCTTACATGCGGAGTGGCAACATCTCCCATCAAAATAGAGGAAAAGAGGCGTTAGCGCGTGGAGAAGTGGGATGCTTAATCCTTGCTGGGGGAGATGGCACTCGCCTTGGCTATGCAGGTCCTAAGGGCACATTTCCCATCTCCTGTGTCAAACACAAAAGCCTCTTTCAACTCTTTGCAGAGAAAGCTGGAGCAGTGGGCAACCATTTCCGACGTGCTCCGCCTTTAGCCATCATGACCTCTCCTGCCAACCACAAAGCAACACTCCAATTTTTTGAAGAACACGCCCATTTCGGACTCCCTCCCGATCAACTCTCTTTTTTTTCGCAAGGCGTTCTCCCTTTTCTCGACACAGATGGCCATCTGTTTTTATCGGCTCCGGACACCCTTGCCCAAGGCCCCGATGGAAACGGGAGCGCTCTTCAGGCTTTTTATCAATCGGGCCTCTGGAGTCAATGGGAGAGGCAAGGGATCAAGTATCTCACGTTGCTCTTGGTCGACAATCCCTTAGCCGATCCCTTTGATGCCGAACTGATCGGTTGTTGCCAGGCAGAACACGCCGATGCGATCATCAAAAGCACGTTCCGCCTCGATGAGCAGGAGCGAGTCGGAGTCGTTGCCCTTGAAAAAGACCTCCCCATCATCGTGGAGTATACAGAGATGCCTCCAGAAGAATATCAAAAGAGAAATTCACGCGGCGACTTGAGCTATGCATGCGCTAATATTGGCCTCTTTTGCCTAACGATGGAATTTGTCAAGCGCGTGGTGCTCTCTCAGACGCCTTTTCCCCTCCACAAAGCATTCAAGACAACCCCCATGCTCAATCAAATGGGGAAAATCGTCCTGCCAACTGAACCCAATGCGTGGAAATTTGAACGCTTCATCTTCGACATGCTTCCCTTGTCGAAGAAAACGCACGTGATCGTTTATCCGCGCGACACCTGCTTTGCCCCTCTCAAAAATAAAGAGGGCCGCGATAGCCCTACAACGGTGCGCGCCGCATTAGAAAAACGGGAAAAAGAGATTCTCAAGACCACCTTTCATGTGGAATACGCCGACTCTCCCCTCGAAATCGACCAAGCGTTCTACTATCCGACGGAAGCGATGCGCGATCCTTCCCAAACACAACTCATTAATGAAAATGGCTACATTTCAAACACTGTGCTATAATTAAGGTCCTATGACACAGACAAAAAAAATCGCCTACCTGGGAGCTGGGGCGTGGGGATTTTGCCTTGCAACCCTACTGGCTACCAAAGGATATAACGTCGTTAGTTGGGCGAACAATCCCGTTTTAGTCGAAACGCTCAATCGCGGAGAAGAACACCCCCATATGCGCGGACACCGCGCCAAAAGCAACATGCATTTTACAACTGACATGGCAGAAGCGATCCGAAATGCAGACCTGATCGTCGAAGCTGTTACCGCTTCTGGGATTCGACCCGTTTTCACAACACTGGCCTCACACAAACTCCCCCATTGCCCAATCGTCCTCACTTCAAAGGGGATCGAGCAAAATAGCGAACTCATTTTGCCTGAAATTGTGACTGAGGTACTCGGCGATCATGTAAAAGAACAGATTGGGTGCTTAAGCGGACCTAGCTACGCCAGCGAAGTGATTCAAGGATTGCCCACTTCCGTCGTTGCCAGTGGTTATTCGCCCAAAACAACCGAATTGATCGTACAAACTTTTACGACTCCTACCTTTCGCGTCTATCCCAATCAAGATATCCTGGGCGTTTGCTTCGGAGGAGCGCTGAAGAATGTGATCGCCATTGCCTGTGGCATTTCGGAGGGACTCGGCCTTGGCTACAGCTCAAAAGCCGCTCTCATGACGCGTGGACTGCACGAAATTCGAAAACTCGCCATCGCAGCCGGCTGTCGTGCCGACACCATCAACGGCCTTTCCGGGATGGGAGACGTGTGTCTCACCTGCGGATCACTCATCAGCCGCAATTGTCGATTCGGTTATCTCCTTGCACAAGGCAAAACACCCCAAGAAGCCGAAAAAGAGATCGAAATGGTCGTCGAGGGGGTTTACACCGCCATCTCTGCTTTACAACTCAGCAAGAAATTTCATGTTGCCATGCCAATCACAGAAATTGTATACAAAATTGTTTATGAGGAACTTAAACCAACCAATGCCGTCAAGGCATTGATGCAGCGCTTGATTAAAGAAGAACACTTGTGACACACATGAAAGTTGTTTCTGCAAAGCAAATGGCGCACATCGAATCGTTAGCATATCGCGACGGTGCCTCCGAACACGACTTTATGGAAGAGGCGGGCAGCGGCGTTGCTCTCGTTGTCCACGACTATGCAGAAAGGCATAATACAGACCGTGTTATCATTCTCCTATGTGGAAAGGGAAACAACGGAGGCGATGCCTATGTTACAGGGATCCATCTCCTCCATCTAGAATACGAAGTGTTCGCCATCCAAGTCGCTCCCATTGCCGAATGCACGACCCTCTGCCGCGAAAATTATGAACGCTTTATAGAAGAGGGTGGACGCCTTGCGGAGACGCTCCAAGAATTTCCTACAAACGGGATCATCGTCGACGGCTTGTTTGGAACGGGATTTCACGGCGCAATCGAAGAACCTTATGCCGCTATCGTCGCTCTCGCTAACCATTCAGGACTTCCCATCATTGCCATCGATATCCCTTCAGGCTTAAATGGCGAAACTGGAATCGTCGAAGGGGAGGCCATTGTAGCCACGGAAACAGCCTTTTTGGGACTACCTAAGACAGGTTTTTTTCTCAACGAAGGCTGGAATCACGTCGGGAAATTGGTCCCTGTCGATTTTGGCCTGCCAAAACAATACATCGATGAATGTGAAACCAATCTCATCATGCTCTCTCACGAATTGCTCAACCCGCTTTTGCCGCCCCTCAAGCGCAACCGGCATAAATATGAAGCGGGCTATGTCGTTGGATTGGCGGGTTCACCTACCATGCCGGGGGCTGCGATGCTCTCCTCACTGGCCGCCTTGCGAGGGGGTGCTGGGATCGTCAAGCTCCTTCACCCCAAAGGAATGGAAGCAGAACTGTCAGTGAGCCCTTATGAACTGATTCGCGTGCCCTACACACCTCATGAAATCGATATGATGGTGCCATTGCTCAATAAAGCCTCTGCAACCTTCATTGGACCTGGCCTTGGACAAAGCGCAGAGACAAAGAAATTGCTGCTCACCTTGGTCCCCCGCTTGGAAAAACCGTGCGTCATCGATGCCGATGCATTGAAAATCATTTCCGATAGCAAAGTGCCGTTTCCCAAACACGCCGTTTTGACACCGCATCATGGGGAGATGATGCATTTGCTCAAAATGAGTACACAACCCCGATTGACTCTCTCCTTTCTAGAAACCTGTCAAGCATTTGCCGAAGAACACGACATCACTCTCGTCCTGAAAGGAGCGCCCACATTTATTTTCCAACCACGCCATCCCTACATCGTTAATCCGACTGGCGACCCAGGCATGGCAACAGCTGGGTGCGGCGACGTGCTCACAGGCCTCATTGCTGCCCTTTTAGCTCAAAAACTGCAACCGCACGACGCCGCATCTCTGGGCGTCTTTCTCCACGGGCTTGCCGGAGAGATCGCCTCAGAGGACGCCACATCGTATGGCGTGATTGCGTCTGACCTGATCTTCCGCTTCCCCGAAGCCTTCAAAATCATCCAAATGCGTGTTGGTGTTGTTTAAAAAATCAGTCGCCCTTCGCTGACGCTCCGGACTCTCGAACTTGATGAGAAAATCGGCTTTCCAAAAAAAAGAGGACTTAAGACGTGTGCCTTAAGTCCTCTTCATAATTCACGCGATGAACGCTTCTTTCAATTAGAAACCGAGCATGGCGGAGAAGGTGACCCCTTGCATGGTGAGGTCGCCGGTTTTGCCATTATGGATTCCATTGACTTTATAAGTTTTGTCCAAGCCCTCAGTTGCAAAGTTGAAGTGATTGAGATCGTAGAAGGCGTGATGTTCCCACGCAACGATGAATGCAAAGGGGTGCATGCAACCGCAGCACTCAAAGCAATGCTCCCATTTCAAACCAATGCCGAGGTCAGCCATGGTGACGGTGCAACGATCTGGGCCACCGCCATGCGCATCGTAGTTAAATTCATTCACATTGGCCACATTCCCTAGTTGCCCTTCTTTACTTGAGCGATCAAATGTTCCAAACACCAAGGAAGCTGCCGCCCCCCCGATGAGTGACACACCGCAACCTAAGCGAATTTCCGCACAAAAACCGGCCCTAGGACCAATCCCGCGAAAATCGCTCGAAGATTTCACAACAGAATCGAAGGACTCCACTATCATTGCGGAAACGGAATTCGAAGCTGGGCTACCTTGGATAGTACCTGTTGCTTCCACATGGTATCCTTGATCGATACGAGCGGCTCTTAATCCGATAAAAGGTCTTAAAATGAAGCAATGGTTAACAAAATAGGTTTTTGCAAATTCCAAATCCAACAGATCTAAATCCAATGTCCAGCGAGCATCTGCGACTGTAAAATTCGTTCCTGCATCGCGCACCCAATCGCTCATGAAAAATATGTTGTTAGTTGGATCAGAAGCGCCATCAGCAGATGCTTTTGAGTGAAAATGGGTCCAATTCAATGCGGCATCCCAACAATCACAAGGGGAGTAATAGCCAAACCCAAGCCGAAATCCTGTGTCAAACTTAAAATTAGGATCAGCAGCATGCGATTCATTCGTAAGGACAGTATCTTCCCCAATTTCTGAATTGATCAATGACTCCGATTTCCCTAGCTCAAGTCCATCTGAGCAGGGTCTCCAATACAAAATGTCGAAGCGGCCGCTTAAACTGTTGCACGCCCCGCAATTAGCCTGGTTGCCACATTGCATATAGGCGGAAGGGTTATAACCGAGCCCGCATTGAGGTGCTTCTGGGCAATTGGTCAGACAACAGCAATCATTTTGAACGGCACAGTTGTTCTGAGAGGACACGCCTTCGACTGTAGACATTAGAACAACGCCAAACAACAGAACCGTACTTAACCTTCCGATGAAACTCTGCAAAAACATAACCCTCCTAAAGATTGGATCAACCCAAATTTTTTATCTAATTCAACCACATAACTTAATTTGAATATATCAATCAACAAAAAAAAAGAGGACTTAAGGCATGTGCCTTAAGTCCTCATCACAATTCACGCAATGAACGCTACTTTCAATTAGAAGCCGATCATGGCTGAAACGGTCAACCCTTGCATACTGAGGTCGCCAGTTTTGCCATCGTGGATTCCATTTACAGTACCGTTCGCTGTCAACCCTTCAGCAGCAAAGTTGAAGTGGTTGAGGTCGTAGAAAGCGTGTTGTTCCCAAGCGAATACCAGAGCAAATGGGTGCATGTTTCCACAGCACTCAAAGCAGTGTTCCAACATGATCCCAATGCCAAGATCAGCTGTTGTCACAGTGCAACGGTCTGGACCACCACCGTGTGGGTCGTAATTAAATTCGCTAAATGGAGAAGTTCCAGATTGCGTAAACGCTTCAGAAGAATGGCGGTTGAAACTTCCAAACAGTAACGAAGCAGCAGCGCCTCCAACGAGAGACACACCACAGCCGAGTCTGATTTGTAAATCCATCCCAGCACGAGGCCCAATCCCACGGAAGTCGCTTCTTGAATCAACGTTCGACATGAAATCGAAAGAAGAACCTGTTCGGACAGCTTCCACATGGTACCCTTGGTCAATGCGTGCTGCTCTTAAGCCAAAGAATGGTCTTAAGATAAAGCAGTGATTGACAAAGTACTTTTGTGCAAACTCGAGGTCCAAGACGTCCATATCCAACGTCCAACGGGATTCGATCTCAGTTGGGTATTGCCCAGAAAGGCGCTCCCAATTGCTTACAAATTGTGTGTAAGGAGCAGTTGTGGATACACCACCTGCACCGTCAGCATTCGCTTTTGCGTGGAAGTGGGTCCAGTTTAAAGCGATGTCCCAGCAATTCGATGGGCAATTATAGCTAAGGCCCAATCTAAAGCCTGTGTCAAACTTGAAATTAGGATCGACTGCGTGCGACTCGTTCGTCAAGACTGTATCATCCCCGACTAAAGAAGAAACAAACGATTCCTCTTTTCCTAACTCAAGCCCGTCTGAACAGGGTCTCCAGTAAAGGATGTCAAAACGTCCGCCAAGGTTGTCCATGGCACTGCAGCATGTGCGATCGCCACATTGGAGATGCGCTGATGGGTTATAACCCAACCCGCATTGAGGGGCTGGATTGCACCATGTGAAGCAGCAGCCATCACTTTGGCCACAGTTGTTATTTTGAACACAGTTACTATCACCTTGCACCATGCCATTATTTACATAGCGACTGGTGATTGAATCGGCCATGACAGCCGCAGTTGAAAATACAGTTGCGACTACCAAAACAGTACCCGCAACCTGTTTGAAAATCATATTCATGTCCATTCTCTCCTTGTAAGCATTCAACCCTAACTTGCCTTCACAGCCATTTATGAAACCGAAAGACACAAGTCAGGTTTATAAACCCATCGCCATACGGTGGCAATGAATTTTTCAATTTAATCGAATACATAAACTATTTGGTATAATTTCACAACAAAAAAAAGAGGACTTAAGGCAAATGCCTTAAGTCCTCGTCACAAATTACGCTATGTGAGCTTTTCTACGCTTAGAACCCAATGACCGCAGAAACTGTCAACCCTTGCATACTGAGGTCACCAGTTTTGCCATCGTGAATTCCATTCACAGCACCTGCATTTGTCAACCCTTCAGCAGCAAAGTTGAAGTGGTTGAGGTCGTAGAACGCATGTTGTTCCCACGCAAACGCGAGCGAGAATGGGTGCATGCATCCACAGCACTCAAAGCAGTGTTCCCACATGAGCCCAATCGCGAAATCCGCCATTGTCACCGTGCAGCGATCTGGGCCGCCACCGTGTGGGTCATAGTTAAATTCGCTAAATGGGCCAGCTATTGTAGGCGCTGGTCTTGAATACGCTTCGCTTGAATGGCGATCAAATGTCCCAAATACTAAAGATGCTGCTGCACCCCCAAAGAGAGAGACGCCGCAGCCCAGTCTGATTTGGGCATCCATCCCGACGCGAGGACCAATCCCACGGAAATCGCTCTTCGAATCAGCATTCGATGCAAAATTGTTCGCAGTCACTGCATCGCCTACTCTTTCAGCTTCGACATGGTACCCTTGATCAATGCGTGCCGCTCTTAAGCCGAAGAACGGTCTTAAGATAAAGCAGTGATTGACGTAGTACTTTTGTGCAAACTCGAGATCCAACAGATCCATATCTAACGTCCAACGCGCTTCGATGTCTGTTGGATAATTGCCTGCAAGACGTTCCCAGTCGCTTACAAATTGTGTGTAAGGCGCTGTTGTGGTCGTACCACCTGCCCCGTCAGCATTCGCTTTTGCGTGGAAGTGTGTCCAGTTCAAAGAAACATCCCAGCAATCGCATGGGCAATAGTAGCCAAGCCCAAAGCGGAACCCAGTGTCAAACTTGAACTTTAGGTCAGCTGCATGAGACTCGTTCGTTAAAACTGTGTCATCGCCAACTGAAGAGGATGTGAAAGACTCCGCCTTCCCTAACTCAAGCCCATCAGAACATGGTCTCCAGTAAAGGATATCAAAACGGCCGCTAACGTTGTCCATGGCTCCACAGCAAGGATGGTTTCCACATTGCAGGTGAGCAGATGGGTTGTAGCCCAAGCCACACTGAGGTGCAGGATTGCACCATGACAAATTACAGCAATCGTTTTGTGGATTGCAGTTGTTTGGTGCGCAATTGTTCGCATCAGCAGCTGCGAGATGCGCTGTTGATGACAAAGCACAGAACATCAACGATGTTACCGTGATTTGACTTAATAATTGACTTATCTTCATAACGCTCCTTTTGTACGTTCTTTTAAATTTAATTCTCTAAATTAGAAGCCCACCATTGCAGAAACGGTCAACCCTTGGGTGGTCAAATCGCCCACTTTGCCATTGTGAATCCCGTTCACTTTACCTACACTCGTCAGCCCTTCAGCAGCAAAGTTGAAATGGTTAAGGTCGTAGAAAGCGTGGTGTTCCCAGGCAAACGCGAGGGCAAAGGGGTGGGTGCATCCACAGCATTCAAAGCAGTGTTCGAACTTCAAACCGATTGCCATGTCAGTCATCGTAACCGTGCACCGACCTGGGCCGCCGCCGTGGGGGTCGTACTCGTCGAAAGCTGGGCTTGTGCCAGTTGTAAACTCTTCTGAGGAGTGGCGATCAAATGTGCCAAACACAAGAGCTGCTGCTGCACCGCCAAATAGTGACACGCCACAACCTAATCTGATCTCCATGTCGAGACCAGCGCGTGGACCAATCCCACGGAAATCGCTCTTCGAATTAACATTCGATGCAAAATCGGTCGAAACTGCTGGGTTCGAAGCCTGTACAGCTTCGACATGGTACCCTTGATCGATGCGAGCCGCTCTCAGACCGATATATGGTCTTAAGATAAAGCAGTGATTTACAAAAT
>Ga0207072_1024_pt1 | contig 50401 bp, 51 predicted proteins | sample Alteio_BWMinHeat_68_FD_153570 | JGI IMG/M metagenome (GOLD analysis project Ga0207072, IMG submission 153570) | Enriched cells from forest soil in Barre Woods Harvard Forest LTER site, Petersham, Massachusetts, United States -... | ecosystem: Environmental > Terrestrial > Soil > Temperate forest >... | reverse complement strand
AGAGCAAACCCAAAACTCAGGTTAATAAATTTTTAAATACATATCCAGGGGAATTCGCTCATTGAACAGGCAGAGCACTTCATACGGAATCGTGTCGCAAAGAACCGCGATCTCGCTCAGTTTGATCTCTTCAGTGCCCTGTTTGCCGATGAGAACCACTTCATCGCCTACATACCCTTCCTGATCCCCTAGATCGATCATGAATTGATCCATGCAAATGGCTCCGGCTATCGGAAACCGACGGCCGCGCAGGAGGACCGAGGCGCGATTGGAAAGGGCGCGCCGATACCCGTCACCATAGCCAATGGGGATAGTGGCAATTCGGGTCTGCTTTTGGGTGACATAGGTGTGGTCATAGCTGATCCCAGTCCCTTTTTCTACCACTTTAAAATAAGAGATTCGGGATTTGAGGGAAAAACAGGGGGCAATCTCCAACAAGGAGGAGGGGGAATTTTCGGGCAAATAGCCAAAAGCCATCAGTCCGGGCCGTACCATGTCGAGATGAGACTCGGAATAGTGGGCCACTCCGCCCGAATTGGCGATATGGAAACAGAGGCCTTGAAATTGCGGGTGGCGCGATAGCTCCTGAAAAGCGGCGATTTGCTGGAGGGCAAAGGGATCGTTGGGGCGGTCTGCGGTGGCGAGATGGGAATAAACTCCCACGACCTCAAAGCAGGGAAAATTCCGCAAATGTTCCATGAGCTGGATCGCTGTGGAGCAGCGTACCCCTGTTCGCTGCATCCCTGTCTCTACTTCTAAATGGACGCGGCACTTTCCTTCCAATTTCTTGGCGACGAGATCGGCTTTGAATTTCGAACTGATCGAAATCTCCAAATCGAAGCGAAGGAGATCGTCGATTTGATCTTTATGAATCGCCCCTAAAACCAAAATGGGAATCGCAATCCCCGCTTGGCGCAGCTTGACTCCTTCCTGTAGGCAAGAGACTCCCAGGCAATCGATCCCTGCTTCTGCTGCAGCTCTGCCTATGCCGACAAGGCCATGGCCGTAGGCATTTGCTTTAACGGGCAAACAAAATCGACTTTTACCAATGTGCTTGCGAATGAGCCTCAAGTTTTTCCGAAACTGGTCTAGGTCGACTTCAATCCAAGTGGGATGGGAGCATTGCATGAAAACTCCTCTTGACCGGAGCAGAAATCCTCCGCTATCCTTACTTTATGGCAGAAAAGACCGAAAAAGCAACCCCGAAAAAACTGAAGGACGCGCGCAAAAAGGGGCAGGTTGCAAAGGCTCAAGATCTGCCCGCAGCGATGACGTTCATGGTCTCCATCATGGGGACGTTGGCATCCATGGAGTATATTTTCGAAAATTTCGCTGGCTTCCTGCTTCAAATGTTTCAAGCTGCTTCGGGGAACTCCGCAGACTTTGAAAATAAAGTGCCTGGTTATTTCGCTTTGGCCATCCAGATCATTTTAAGCACGAGCTTGCCGATCATGGTGATCGTCTGCTTTGTGGGTGTATTAGTGAGCTTCTTAGTCACTGGCCCCGTCTTTTCTATGGAAGCGATGAAATTCGATCTCAAAAAGCTCAATCCGGTGGAGGGAATTAAAAATAAATTCAAACTGAAGGTGCTGGTCGAGCTCTTAAAGTCGATCGCTAAAATTACAGGGGCTGCCATCATTATCTACATCGTCCTTTGGAATGCTCTTCCTCAAATCATCTCCACTGTCTTGATGCCGGTGATCGGAAGCGCGACGGTGGTCAACGACTTTTTATTTACCTCTGCCTTGCGCGTGGGGATCTTTTTCCTTCTCGTGGGTCTTTTCGATCTCGCTTTCCAAAAGAGAAATTTCGCCACCGAGATGAAGATGGAAAAATTTGAGGTTAAACAGGAATATAAAGACACGGAAGGCGACCCGATGATTAAGGGCAAGCGGCGCGAGATGTTCCGGGAGATCGCCTATCAAGAGGGGCCCCGCTCGGCTCGGAGGGCCAAGGCAATCATTACCAACCCTACGCACATCGCCGTCGCATTAAAATACAACCCTCCTGAAGAGCCAGCTCCCATGATTGTCACGATGGGAAGTGGCTACATCGCCGATCAAATCATTAAAATAGGTGTCGAAAACAATATCCCCATCATGCGAAATATAGATTTAGCGCGAGAGTTGTACGCAAGAGGAAAAATCTCCGGTTATATCCCTGAGGATACCTATGAGGCTGTCGCAGAGATCTTAAAATGGATCGAATCGTTGGAAGGAAATCCAGATGTCAATGTGGAACTCTTTAAAAAATCATGAGTAAATTTTTAGACTCCCTCGCTCGCGTTCTGGGCGGCGATAAAGCTCTCAATGCGATCTCCAGGTCAAGCGATCTGATCTTGGCCGCGATCATCATCGCTATCGTCATGATGCTGATCTTCCCCGTTTCCCCTCATATGATCGACGTGTTGATCTCCATCAACTTATCGGTGTCCGTTTCGCTTCTCTTCGTCGCGATCTACATCCAAAAAGCGGTGCAACTCTCAATGTTTCCTTCGCTGCTTCTCTTGACCACTCTTTACCGGCTCGGAGTGAACATCTCCTCTACCCGCCAGATCCTGCTCCATGCCAATGCGGGTAAAATCATCTTCGCTTTCGGAAACTTCGTCGTCGGAGGAAACTACGTAGTCGGGGGAGTCGTCTTCCTGATCATCACCATCGTACAGTTTATCGTCGTCGTCAAAGGAGCTGAGAGGGTGGCAGAGGTCGCAGCTCGCTTTACCTTGGATGCAATGCCCGGCAAGCAAATGTCTATCGATGCCGATTTGCGCGCAGGGATCATTGATCAGCAGCAGGCGCGCGAGCTGCGCCTCGGTTTGACCAAAGAGAGCCAGCTTTACGGAGCGATGGACGGAGCGATGAAGTTCGTCAAAGGGGATGCCATTGCAGGGATTGTGATTACCGTGATCAACGTCATCGGCGGGTTGATCATCGGAGTTTCCATGCACGGGATGAGCCTTGCCGAAGCGGCCCGCATCTACTCCCTTCTCTCCATCGGCGACGGCTTGGTATCGCAAATCCCCGCCCTCATGATCGCCGTCACAGCGGGGATTGTGACCACCCGCGTCTCTAGCGAGAGAAAGGACGCCCACCTCGGCAAAGAGATCTCTGAACAGCTGCTGAAACAGCCGAAAGCCCTCATGATTGCAGGAGGGATCTTGCTTCTGATGGCTTGGATCCCCGGCTTCCCTGCTTTGCCTTTCTTGATCCTCGCTGCCTTAATCGGCACCATTGGATATGTCTTCTGGCACAATACAAAGCGGGTCGCTGCGAAAGCGGCGGCGGGCATTAGTGCGATGGATACCGATGTGCCGGGCCATGCTGTCGCAGGGGGCGGGCCAGAAGACTATGCCCTCACCCTTCCCGTCGTCCTCGAGGTGGGGTCGGCGATTTCCCTGCTCATCCGCAAAGACAAGCAAGGGCTTACCTTCATCGATCAGATGATCCCCAAAATGCGCCATGCCCTCTACCAAGACTTGGGGGTCCGCTTTCCCGGCGTCCATGTCAGGACCGATTCACCCACTTTTGAGGCCAACGAATATGCGATCCACCTCAACGAAGTCCCTATTGTCCGCGGCAAAATCCTCCTCAAACACCTCCTCACCAACGAAACGGAAGAGACGTTGCGCAGATACAATATCCCCTTCGTAGCCTCCAAAGGCTCTCTCGGCATGCCTGTGCTTTGGGTCGACGAAAAGTATCAGGAGATCCTCCAGCGGGCAGGCATCCGATTCTGGACAGGGCTTGAAGTGATCATCCTCCATCTTTCGAAGTTCTACCGGCAGTATGCGGCCGAATTCATCGGCATTCAAGAAGTGCGAGCCATCTTGGAGTTCATCGAAAAATCGTTCCCCGACCTGATCAAAGAGGTCACTCGACTCGTCCCCTTACAAAAACTGACGGAGATCCTCCGTCGCTTGGTGCAGGAACAGATCTCGATCAAAGACCTCCGCACGGTTCTCGAGGCGCTCAGCGAATGGGCACAAACGGAAAAAGACACCGTTCTCCTCACGGAATATGTCCGCTCCTCGCTCAAACGCTACATCAGCTACAAATACTCACTGGGCCAATCGGTCCTCTCCGTCTATCTCCTCGATCCAGAGATCGAAGATATGGTCCGCGGAGCGATCAAACAGACTTCTGCGGGCTCGTATCTCGCCCTCGACCCCGATTCGGTGCAACTCATCCTCCACTCCATGCGCAATACCATTCAACCGACCCCCGGCGGCGGGCAACCGCCTGTCCTCCTCACCGCCATCGACGTGCGCCGCTTTGTCAGGAAACTGATCGAAGGAGAATTCCACGATCTCGCTGTCGTCTCTTACCAAGAAATCGTCCCCGAAATTAGAATCCAACCCTTAGGCAGAGTGCAATTGACGTGAAAATATGGTAGAGCCGCGCATCTCACATACTGTTCCGATCAGCCCGGTCGGGGTCCAAACGATTCGAGAACAAGCCGCTGCCGAAAATGCGATGCAGGTCGAAAGCGACGATCTCAATCAGTATTTTGAACTTTCGATCTTCAATCCGATGGCCCAAGCGCAAAAATTTAGGAACCTCAAAGAGATCCATTCTAAACAACCGGAAAAAACGGAGGAAACAGAAGAAGCAGAGCCCAAAGTTCTCGATGTTGAGAAAGTGGATGAAGCCTCTGAAAGGTTTCAAAAGAATAACTACGAACTCAATGCGAAAACGCTCCGCATCTTGCGCTCTCAGCTCTCGAATGCAGATACAGCGGAAGAGATCCTCAAAAAAGTAGAGGCCGTCTACAGAGATGCCGCTCTGGCCGACGAAGCGCTCGACTTCTTAACGGAAATTACAGATGCCCAGCTCCAAGCAGCGACTCAAGAGGCCAAAGAGAAGCTCAATAAAGACCGGGGCAAAGAGATTCGGGCTGGTAGAAACATGGGCGCCCAAGCCCGTGAATTTGCGAAACAAGGGCTTGGGTCGCCCACCAGTTTGCGAGACCTCTACCGCGATATCACCCTGAATCCAAGAGACCCTTTGAAGCTGTTTGATGAGCTAACCGAAAAATTCCGGTACCCTAAACTGAAATCGGCGATCACCTTCATCCTCCATTCCATCGGAAGCGATTTGAAATCGAAAGGCCCCTCTATCCAAAGAGGGGAGCTGAAGCGCCTTCTCGACGAGACGAGATCGATGCAAGGAATTTTGGGCGTGTTCCGATTTTTTCAATCTCGGATGCGGCTCATCCAGCGCGAATTCAGCTCTTACCAATTGATGATGCCATCGAGGCTCGATTTCGAGCTCATCGCGCGCCTCTTTGCCAAGATCATCGCCGAGCGATTCATGAATCCAGAAAAGATCTTGCAAACCGCCAAGCTCATGGGGATCTCTGAGGAAGTGGCCGCCCAAATCATCATCTACTCCCAAATGCGCGATGCACTGAAACAGATCGCTCCCAAGTATTTCCGCGATCCCCGGCACCTCGATGAGCTCTTGAAGGCATTCCTCGATACGATTGAGAAGCTCGAAGATCAACTCGAAGAAGAAGAGGAGGAAGAAAAGTGATCCAACCGTTCGAAGAGCTCCTTCAAGCCCTCGGCAAAGTCTTCCATCTCCTCCTTCATATCGACCGCTCGAATGCCTGTTCCATTCAAGTTCACCCCCAGCTAACGATTCAGCTTCAGCTCGACGCCTCTCAAGAGAATCTGTGGATCTTTTCCAAACTGATCGAACTCCCTCCTGGAAAATTCCGGGAAAACGTATTGCGCGAAGCGCTAAAGGCCAATGCTCTGCCTGATCCACGTACAGCCGTCTTTGGATATCTCGCTGCGGTCAATCAGATCGCCCTTTTCCAAAAATACCCCTTAAATCTCTTAAATGGAGAAACGCTCAGTGGCTTCATCGGCGCTTTTTTAGAAATGGCCGATAGTTGGCGAAACGCGATTGCAAATGGACAGCCGGCCCCTTCTGACTCCCGCCAACCCAATCCATTTAACCTGAAATGAAATCGGCGCCTCATTGGGAAAAGATCGGCCTTTCTCCTCACCATGGAATTTGCCTCCCCCTCTCCGCGCTCCGGACAAAAAAAAGTTGCGGCATTGGAGAATTTCTCGACCTCATTCCCCTGATTGACTGGAGCAAAAGCTTAAAACTCGACTGCATCCAACTCCTTCCCCTCAACGATAGCGGCGACGATGCAAGCCCCTACAATCCGCTCAGCTCTTGCGCTCTCGATCCCATCTATTTAAGTCTCTCCCATTTCGGCGTATCTCCTGAACCATTTCTCTCATTGACCAGGCAACCCCGAGTGAGCCGGCAGGAAGTCCTCCAAAAAAAAATCGAATGCCTATGCCCCCTTTTTGAGCAAACTTTTTCAGCTCTTTCGAAAACATCCGCCTATCAAACTTTTCTCGGTGAAAATCGATGGCTCATCTCCTATTCCCCTTTCAAAGCCTCAAAACAAACAGGCGCAAGCTCTACTCAGAGCAACCCCGATTTTTATACCTTTTTGCAATTTCACTGCTTTTCCCAAATGGAACGAGTAAGCGCTCACGCGAGACAGCAAGGGATTCATCTCAAAGGAGATATCCCGATCCTCTTAAGCCCTGATAGCGCCGATGTATGGGCTCACCCCACCCTCTTTCGACTAGATCTCGACGCGGGAGCCCCTCCTGATCTCTACAACCCTCTCGGGCAGAAATGGGGATTTCCCCTCTTCAACTGGGACGCGATGCGAAAAGAGAATTTCTCTTGGTGGAAACAACGGCTCCGCGTCGTAGAGCGTTTTTTTTCCATCTACCGGATCGACCACGTCGTCGGATTCTTTCGCATTTGGGGCATCCCTAAAGGGAAAAAGGCCACCGAGGGGACTTTTATCCCTCCCGATCCCAGCGACTGGTTTGTGCAAGGAAAAGAGCTGCTTGAAAAAATGCTCGAATCGACCCCGCTTCTCCCCATTGCAGAAGATCTCGGCACGATCCCAAAAGAGGTCTATCCGATCCTCAAAGAGCTCGGCATCTGCGGCACCAAAGTGATCCGGTGGCAAAGGCGTGGGGAAAGCTACATCCCCTTCTCTGAATATGAACCGTTGAGCATGACAACCCTTTCCACTCCTGATATGGAGCCCCTTGAATTGTGGTGGAAAAAATATCCGGCAGAATCGGTCCCCTTTGCTGCATTCATGAAATGGGACTACCACCCTATCCTCACCCATAAACAACGACTCGCGATCCTACACGCAGCCCATCACACATCGAGCTTCTTCCACATTAATCTTTTGCAAGAATACCTGGCCCTCTTTCCCGAATTATCATGGCCCACTCCCGAAGAGGAACGGATCAATGTTCCCGGCACTCTGCTCCCCACCAATTGGACTTACCGCTTCCGCCCCTTTCTTGAAGAGATGATCGCGCACAGGGGGCTTGCCGAGTGTTTCGAGAAGATTGTTTGTAACTGAAGACTCCCTCAGTTTTTTTCTGCGCTTCTGCGTTTCTGCTTCCCTTCTGCGCTGATCGGTTTCCTCAGTCTTATTTGAGCGAGACACTAGAATCAGCGCAGAAGGGAAGCAGAAGCGCAGAAGCGCAGAAAGGAAAAAAGAAGTTTCTCTTTTACTTTATTATTTAACAGCTCCTATGCTCAGGAAAAAGGAGTCGAGTTTGTCCTTCTTTTGCGTTTTAGCCACTTCTCTCTCAGCACTTTACTCCACTCTTGACCCCACTTCTGTCACACAGCATTTCGCCTTTTACGAGTTGTACCCGAAAACAGCAGAGGGGCGTCAGGCGCTAAAGGATGCGTGGGGGCTCCTGAACGGGGGGTGCGCTAATGCAGACCCAGAATTAGTGCTCCCCTCTCTCGACCTGAAACCACTCATCAATTTTGTCAATCGAACGAGCATCGATAGTGCCCCCCTATTGGATGAAGAACAGCTCGCCGTCATCGAAAAACTGTCGCGCCCCTTGCTGAACCGGCAGTTAAAGGGATTTGGCGTATGGGATCTAGAAGCCCTATTGAAATTGCCCACGGAGGAGATCGACCTAGCCAGAACCCTTTTGCTCGCGGAAATGGGGAGCGACCCCCAAAAGATCCGCAGCTACGAAGCAAATATCGATCTGATGTCCCTGCAGATCTCCGCCCGGCTTAAAGAGAATGCAACGCCATTGGAAAAAATCCGGGCGATCAACGACTACATCTTCTCTGAAATGCGCTTTCGCTTTCCCCCCCATTCCCTCTATGCGAAAGAGATCGATGTCTATACCTTCCTCCCCTCTGTGTTAGATAGCCGTCGCGGGGTTTGCTTAGGAGTCTCGATTTTGTACCTCTGTTTGGCGCAGCGGTTGGGGTTGAATCTGGAAGCCATCACCCCTCCTGGACATATTTACGTCCGCTACGTAGCCCCTGATGGAGAGATCGTCAATATTGAAACCACTGCCCGGGGCATCGATGTCCCTTCTGAAAAGTATTTGGGGCTGGAGACGAGAAAACTGCAGCAGCGCAACATTCGGCAAGTCATCGGCCTTGCCTTCATGAATCAGGCAGCCGTAAGCTGGCATAAAAACGATCCTCACACGGCGATTTCTCTCTATGAAAAAGCGAGGCCGTTTCTCGGAGATGACTATCTCCTAAATATCTTTTTAGGATTTAACTATCTATTTGCTGGCAGAGAAGTGGAAGGGCGCGCGCTCTTGGAAAGAGTCCAGGGGATCATTCCCGATCACGCCATTTGCGCCGATTCAGCAGTAGAAGACTACTTAGCAGGCCTTGCCACTCCTGAAGGGATCCAAGCAGTATATGCCGAGGTGGATGAAAGCCGCAACTCCATCCTCGAAAAGCAGAAAAAGCTCAAAGCAGTCGTAGAACAACACCCCTCCTTCAAGCAAGCCGTTTTCCATCTCGCGATCACTTGGCTGCAGTTGGGGCGGGAAAAAGAGGCCCTCCCTCTCCTCGAAAAATACGCGGAGATGAACCCGAGAGATCCCACCGCACACTACTACCTCTCCGCGATCCATTTCCAACGGCGCCATTTCAACAAAGCGTGGCAACACCTCCGCGCCTCGGAGGAAATCGCCTTTTCCAAAGACCACAAGCCCCATGCTCTGCAAGAGCTCCGCCAGGCTCTCCAACGCTCTTGCCCAGAACCTTAACCTCATTTATACTGTAGGGCAAGATATGGAGGATACCCCATGTACCTATTTTTAATCGCAACGGTTCTCGCCGCCTTTGATTCCGCAATGTCCGTAAATGAAATGAAGCAGACAGGAGTCGCTAAGCTCTCTGTGCAAGAAAAAATGGCCCTGGAAACCTGGATCGAAACCCACTACTCCAAGAAAATGGTAGCCCAAGCGAGCAAACAGGCGCCCACTTTACAGGAAAACCTCAAAAATGGCCACTTCATCCGCTTAAGCGATAATTCCCTTTGGGAAATCAGCCCTGCAGATACGCCGATCACTCAAGGATGGATCACTCCTGTTGAAATCAAAGTGGCCTCCAGTACCGATCCCACGTATCCCTACACTCTGACAAATAGCCTTACAGGCTCCTCAGTAAAAGCCCGCAAGCCATCCCCCCCAAAATCGAAGTGACAATATGGCTCCCCAATTTACTGAAGCTGTCTCCCAATGCATCGAAGAGGCTTTCCAATCGGCCCAAGCAAAATCCCATGTCGAGATCACTGAAAACCACCTGCTTCGAGCCCTTCTTCTCGACGCCGAAGGGTATTTTGCCTCCATCATTTCCGCCATAGGCTTGGACTCCTCTCTTCTCTTTGCCCAAATAGAGACTGCCCTCACCTCTCTTCCTACCTATTCAGGAGCTCCTACTCCGCCCCAAATCGCCATCGGCCTCCAGCAGAAATTGCAAGAAGCGGAAAAATGGGCCAAAGCCTGGAATGACACCTACATCAGCAGCGATCATCTTTTTCTCGCCTATTGGGATAAACCGATCGAACCTTTCGCTTCGTGGAAAAAAATTTCTAAAAAATCGCTCAAAGAAGTAGAAGCGGAAATCAAAAAATTGCGCGGCTCTCAGCGGCATATGGATTCGCCGAGCGCGGAGGGAAATCTTAAGGCATTGGGAAAATACTGCAAGAACCTCACTGCGCTCGCCCGTCAAGGCAAGCTCGACCCCGTCATTGGGCGCGACGAGGAAATCCGGCGGACGATCCAAGTCCTTTCCCGCCGGACAAAAAACAATCCCATGCTCATTGGGGAGCCAGGCGTTGGAAAAACGGCCATTGCAGAAGGACTTGCCAGCCGCATTGTCCAAGGCGATGTCCCCGATTCGCTCAAGAAAAAAGAGTTGATGGCCCTCGATATGGGAAGCCTGATCGCAGGGACTAAATTCCGCGGCGAATTCGAAGAGCGGTTGAAAGCCCTTCTGACTGAGATCGAAAACAGCGAGGGAAATGTCATCCTCTTCATCGATGAAGTCCATACCTTAGTGGGCGCCGGCGCTTCTGAGGGGTCCATGGATGCCGCCAATCTGCTGAAACCGGCCCTTGCCCGCGGCCTTCTCCACTGCATTGGCGCCACTACGCTGAGCGAGTACCAAAAGTATATCGAAAAAGACGCCGCACTCGAGCGCCGCTTTCAACCGGTCCTCATCTCTGAACCCACTCCTGAAGATGCCATCGCGATTTTACGCGGCTTAAAAGAGCGCTTCGAAATCTTCCACGGCGTTCGGATCACTGAAAGAGCTCTTCATGCAGCCGTTTTCCTCTCTTCCCGCTACATCGCGGATCGCCGGCTCCCCGACAAAGCGATCGACCTGATCGACGAAGCGGCTAGCCTCATCCGGATGCAAATCGGCAGCCTTCCCCTCCCCATCGATCAAAAAGAACGGGAGCTCGCCTCCCTCATCGTCCGCCAGGAAGCGACCAAAGAGAACTTTGGCGAAAAAATTGCAAAACTGAAAGAAGAGCTCGGCACCCTACGGGCAAAGTGGAACCAAGAAAAAACCCTCATTCAAACTCTGAAAGAGAAAAAAGACGCCCTAGAAAAACTCCGCTTCCAAGAGGAAGACGCCGAGCGAAAAGTCGATTACAACAAAGTGGCAGAGATCCGCTACGCTAAAATCCCCGCCATGCAAAAGCAAATCGAAGAAGGGCAAAAAGCGCTCGAGCAGCTCAAAGACCGGCTCCTTCAAGAAGAAGTCGATGAGAGCCTCATTGCGCAAATCGTCGCTAAATGGACCGGCATCCCCGTTGAAAAGATGCTGGAAAAAGAGACCCAAAAGATCCTCCATCTCGAAAAGTATCTGGAAAAGCGGGTCGTCGGCCAGCCGTTGGCCATCCAAGCGGTCAGTGAAGCGATCCGCCGCTCCCGCGCAGGCCTCAATGACCCACAGCGCCCCATTGGCGTCTTCCTCTTCATTGGACCCACTGGCGTCGGCAAGACTGAGCTCGTCAAAGCCCTCGCAGAGCAGCTCTTCGACAAAGAGGACGCGATCATCCGGCTCGACATGTCTGAGTACATGGAAAAGCACGCCATCTCTCGCCTCGTCGGCTCTCCTCCCGGCTACGTCGGCTATGAAGAAGGGGGCCAGCTCACGGAAGCCCTCCGCCGCAGGCCCTATTCCGTCGTCCTTTTCGACGAGTTGGAAAAAGCCCATCACGACGTCTTCAATCTCCTCCTACAGATCTTTGATGAAGGCCACCTGACCGATAGCAAAGGGCGCAAGGTCAACTGCAAAAATGCCCTTTTTATCATGACCTCAAACTTAGGCTCCGATCTTCTCCTGAAGAAAACAGCTGCCACCAAGGAAGAACTCCTCGCTATCGTCGACCCCCTCCTCAAAGCCACCTTCCGGCCCGAATTCCTCAACCGGCTGGATGAGGTTCTCCCCTTCCTCCCATTAAAACTCCAAGATATGGAGGCGATCGTCGCCGTCCAGCTCAAGCGCGTCGCCTCCCGCTTGGAAGAAAGGCAAATCGCCCTGAAATGGGACTCCAAAGTCCTTAAACATCTTGCGGAAGAGGGGTATGATCCCGCCTTTGGGGCGCGCCCCCTGAAGCGGCTGATCCAACAAGAAGTTGTAAACCTCTTTGCTACAGCGATTTTGGAAAATAAAATCCCGAAAAATAGCGAACTCCTCCTCACCGGCCGCAAAGAAGGGGACCGTTTCTCCCTTGCCTATGAAATAAAGAACTAACAAAAATTTATTTTAATTATATTAAAGAAATAATATTTATAGATATAATTGTTTTACTAATTAAAAAATGAGGTTTTTAATGAATGGCATTTCTGAATCAAGCACTAATCTTTTTCAATTTTCTCCACAGACGCTCGTAGCGAAGCTCGAGCTCTTGCTAGAGCAGAGACGAGAGTGCTCTAGAAGGATCGGGAAGCTTAACGCTTTAAAGGCCCCATATACACATACATTGCAGAGTGTCAACCTTGAAGGGCGAATCCAGGAACTTGAGTTTCAGATGGTTAAATACGGTACACAAATAGCGACAGCACTGGAATTGCTGCAACCACAACTCGATGAACTCTCAGCATTTTTTCAGCAATTTAGTTGGAGATCTCCTCTAGAGAAAAAGAATTAAAAAAATGGGGTTCTTATGAGTAGCGTTAATAGAACAGATAGAGGTATTTTGATGAATAATATTACACAAAATCAACAGGAAATTGCAGCCCTTTATGGGAGGCTTGGTGGGATTATTGGAAAAATACATGCATTGCAAGAAGATGAGCGTTTGCTTATCGATGAAACCCGTCTTTATGAGATCAGATGGTGCATAACGAGTCTTAGTACCCAGGCTGATTTCCTTTCCCGCCGTATAAAGCGTTTAGCAGAAATTGATACACATCCCGATTTCTGCACCTCAGACGATGAGAAAGAGAATTATCAAATTAACGAAACCCCATGAAGTTTTTATGACTCCTGTTAATGCAAATACGACAAGTTTTTCTTCAATTCAATCGAGGATTGTATGGCTTCAAGAACAGAAAATAGCCCAAGTAAATCTGTACCACAAAACCGAAAACAGCATCTTCGAATTGCAAAAAGAAGAAACCCCGCAGGGTGTTCATATTCAACATCTTAAAAATGAAGTTCTAATCATTATCCAAAAAATAGATATACTAAATAAGGAAATACTTACGCTTACTGAATTAGACCGTAAGGAATTGTCAGCAGCTTTTCAAAGCCTTAACCTGCAATCCCGTATCGAGCAGAAAGAAGAAGAATAGGATACCGCTCTGTACTAGACAAAAAAATAGCAAGGATCCGCTCGAAACGAGCGGGCAGGATCGGCGAGACGCCGGCAGGATTGTAGAGAACTTGAGCGATTTTCCTTCTTTCTCTCCTGCCGACGCTTCGTCGATCCTGCCGCCATGCTTCATGGCGATCCTTGCTCATTTTCTCTCGCGCGTCTCGCGCATGCTTTTTTTGTCCAGTACAGGGAGGATACCGCACTATTGCGGTAAAATGCCGTTGACGATATGATGAATAGCTTACTTAAATTTAGGATTTGCTATGGCTAGAAAGTGCGCTATTACCGGAAGAAAGCCTGGATTCGGCCGCAAATACACTTTGCGGGGGATCGCCAAAAAGAAAAAGGGAATTGGCCTTAAAATCACTGGCTGCACAAATCGCCGTTTTTTGCCCAACCTCAAGACAAAACGGATTTGGATCCCTGAGGAAAATCGGTTCATCACGCTCCGACTTTCAACGGCTGCCCTCCGGACAATCGATAAAAAGGGGATCGGTCCTGTTCTTCACCAAATGCGCAAGGCGGGCCAAAAAATTTAAGATGCAGTCAGAAGTCTTAAGGTAGTTTCTAAGAAATCCTTGTCTTTGTAGCATTCGATGATCGTCTGGGTAGTTTCAAGGTATTGCTTGCGCAGGGATTGGGTTTCAGCAGATGTGATGTTCCCCATAAAGCAGGGTGGATAAATCGATTGCTGCCGAAATCCTGCGACCTCCTCTCCATTCCATACGAAATCAAAGTGATGATGCTCGCAAAATGCCTCCCGTTCCTGATTGGATTTCAAGTTAGCCCTTTGATAAAATAAAAAGGCATTGTCCCTTCCAAAACCCAACATTGTTCCAAAAAGGCCATCATGATTCATCAGGACTTCAAAAAACTGTGGATTGCAGAGGAAGTTTTTTCCGCTCATCTCATGATGAAAAACCGCCTTAAAATCCTCTAAATGTTGCTCCATTTTCTGAGTAAATGCCCTATTATTAACGAGTGCTATCATCAATCGATCCATTCCTAAATGGCGCTTATTCTTGTAGAGAAAGGTAAATTGCGACATGGGAAAAAACTTTTCATATTTCTTCCATGTCTCATAACACCTAATCGATTTAAGGCGACTTTTAGACATCGCTACTTGCAAATAATAAAGAAATTTCTCATGAATTTTCGGTTTATAAAGGTTATTTTCATTAGCCTTTTCAATTTCTTTATCCCAAAGGCAAGTAAACGGATTGATTTTTTTTACCAACACCCCTAAAGCCATCGGCTTTTCTCCAAGAAGCACATATTTAAAACAATCGTCATTGAAATACTCCCGGAAAAAAAAATCTAACTTTTCCCGATCCTCTTTTGGCATTATTGCAAGAATGGAAGAAATGTCTTTTCCTATGTATGAATCAGACAAAACAGGCTGCTTTTGAAAGAAAAAGAACCCAAAAATTAAAGGAGAGGCACAAAGTGTTATTTTAAACAGTTGATTGATCATTATCTACTGAGGTTTAGTTCCCTTAAGCCTGTGACATATTTTGCAGTAATCCCGCCATCCTTCGTTCCACGTCAAATCCCATTGACATTGCCAAACCTGAGGTACTTTTTCATCACAACGAATTGAATCGAAATAATAGCCATTGGCATCAAACTGGATAGAGCCAGGTAAAATCCATGTTTCATCAATCTCAACGAAAAGATCGGTTTCAGTAACGTGCATTTGGTTCGGACTGATGTATGTTTTTTGACAAGGAATAAGAACTTCCTCAGCGGTTAGAACAGAGGATAAAAACAACAAAGCAAAAACTATTCTCATAGTACACCTTCTTTTGAGACCCAACTTTATATAAGTATGAAGACTTTTTTGCAAAGAAAAAATTTCAGTTTTTTGCCTCTCCAAAAAATGCCGTTGGAGGTACAATACCGTTGTTTTTTAAATACCCTTGAACAAGAAAAAACCCCCTCTTCGTCCGCCCCCTCTCCTGCAAACAAAGCCCACTAAACCGCGCTTTCCGTGGATTTTGCTCGCAGTAGTCCTCTTTTGCATTTGGTTTGTCTGGGAGTCGATCGTCCCTCACCTTCCACAGCCCAATGAGCCTCCCTGCTTCTATTCCAATCAATGCCAACAGGATATCCGCTCCACCTTACTGAGCGCTATCCGGGGGGCTCACTCCTCGGTCCGCCTCGTCATGTTCGGCCTCAGCGACCGCTCCATCCTAAGTGCCTTATCGGAAAAAATAAAAGAGAATGTCCCCACCACCATCTACTACGACACAAGCAGTTCTCCCAAAATCTTTAGATATCTGAAAGGGGGAAATATCCATCCCATTAAAAATATCGGACTCATGCATCAAAAAATTGCGATCTTTGACAAGGAGATGATCTTCATCGGATCGGCAAATATGACTTCAGCTTCTTTACGCATGCACGACAATTTAGTGGTCGGGCTTATGAGTCGAACAGTGGCTCGATTCCTCGAAGAGCATGAACCGTATTCTCCAGGCTACTTGCACACGAGCGTCGGCGGACAAACCATCGAACTTTGGCTCCTTCCGGACCCTCGAGGCCACGCTTTGACTGAACTGCGGAAAAAAATCAGGAATGCCCGTCGCTCCATCCGCATCGCTCTCTTTACCTTCACTCATCAAGGCCTCATCGAAGAGGTGATCGATGCCCACAACCGGGGAGTGGCCGTCTCAGTAGTGGTCGATATGCACTCTGGAAGAGGAGCAAGTGCAAAGGCAGTGGAAAAGCTCAAAAAAGGAGGGGTTCCTGTTTTTCTCAGTCAAGGCGTTCAACTCCTTCACCATAAGTTCATCTACATCGACGAACAGACCCTTGTCACCGGCTCTGCCAATTGGACCAAGGCGGCTTTCTATAAAAATAGCGATTGCATTTTGGCTCTCTATCACCTGAATGGAGAACAAAAACGGTTCATGAGTCGCCTTTGGAGCCAAATTGAGAGTTCTAAAAAATGATCCTGGGATTTACGATAGGTTTATATGAATATGTTCTCCATCGCCTTTTCCCTATTCCTTTTGATGGACCCGATTGGAAATATCCCTTTCTATATCAGCTTCTTAAAAGGGCTTGATCCGAAACGGCAGCGGATCGTCATTTTCCGCGAGTTGATCATTGCCCTTTTTATCATCATTCTCTTTCATTTCATTGGCGACGGCTTAATGAAATTCCTCCATATTCAAAATGACACGATCCAAATTGCGGGGGGAGTCATCTTGTTTCTGCTCTGCTTAAAAATGATTTTTCCCCTTCCTCATGACCCGAATGAGAGCCTTCCTCACGATATGGAGCCTTTCATCGTCCCTCTCGCTGTCCCCTTGATCGCTGGGCCTTCGGTGTTGGCAGCCGTCATGATCTACTCGAAACAAGAAGAGAGCAGCCTCATCATGTTGGGGGCGATCTTCCTCGCCTGGGGCACTTCTCTATTGATCCTTTTGGGATCGTCCTTTCTCAAATCGATCCTCGGCTGGAGGGGAATTTTGGCTCTCGAGCGGTTGATGGGATTGATCTTAATCCTGATTGCCGTCCAAATGTTCCTGAGCGGCCTTAGCTCTTTCATGCAGCGGCAACACTTTGGCCTATGAGCCTGAGATTCAAAATCGCTTATGATGGCACCCGCTATTTTGGGTGGCAAAAGACGATAGCCGGCCCATCGATTCAAGAAGAAATTGAAAAAGCCATCAGGCAGATCACAGGAGAAACGGTATTGCCTGAAGCGGCGAGTAGAACCGATCGGGGGGTTCATGCGGAAGGGCAAATCATCCAAATCGCTTTAGAAAAGCCAGCTGATCCTCAAAAATTGCTGAAAGGGCTCAATGCAGTTTTGCCCACTGACATCCGCATTCTCGAAGCGATTCCCGATTTCTCATTCCACCCTACCCTGGATGCAACCGGAAAAGAATACCATTACTGGATCTCCTTAGGTCCTGTCCAAGATCCGATGAGCCGCCTTTACGCTTGGTCCCTCCATTTTCCTCTCGACATGGCAAAAATGGACATGGCAATCAGTCACCTTTTGGGGACTCACGACTTCACTGCCTTTGCAAACGAAGAGGAAAAAGATCCCATTTGCACTCTCGAATCGATCGCGATCCATAAAAATCGCTTTCAGATCAAAGGAAATCGCTTTCTTTACAAAATGGTCCGCAATATTGTAGGTACACTGGTCTATATCGGTGCGGGGAAGCTCCCTGCCGATTCCATTCCCCATATTTTAATGGCGCGCGATCGAAAAAAAGGGGGGATGACAGCCCCTGCGCATGGCCTTCATTTACACCAAGTCTTTTACCCGGTAAAATTAAACTCATGATTACTCGAAATGATTCCTGCTGGTGTGGAAGCGGGCGTAAATGGAAAAAATGCCATTACCCACGCCTTCCTGGAGGTCCCCTTTTGGCTAGGCAATACCTCATCGACTACGGGATCGTCTTAAAAACCCCTGAACAGATCGCAAAGATCAAAACGGCTTGCCAGGTGACCGCGCAGATCCTCGATCAGCTGTGCCAACGGGCCCAAGAAGGGGTTACCACTCTTGAACTCGATGAGCTCTCCTCTGCATTGCACAAAGAAGCGGGAGCCATTCCTGCCCCTCTTGGCTATGGTTCGCCCCCTTATCCAAAAACGATCTGCACCTCCCTCAATGAAGTGATCTGCCACGGCATTCCAGACAAACGGCCCCTTCAAGAAGGCGACATTGTCAACATCGATGTCTCCTGCATCGTGGATGGTTTTTTTGGCGACTGCAGCCGGATGGTGGCCATTGGGAAAATCTCTGAAGAGAAAGAGCGGGTCATGAATATCTCGCTCCAGTGCTTAAACCTCTCCATCCAAATGTGTAAACCGGGCAATGAGGTATGGCAGATTGGCAAGACAATCGAAGACTATGCGCGCGCCCATCGATGTTCCGTCGTCAATCAGTTTGTCGGTCACGGCGTCGGCATTGCATTCCATGAACCCCCTGAAATCCCCCACCACTACAACGACCTGCGGATCCCCTTTGCTCCGGGAATGATTTTCACCATTGAGCCAATGATCAACGCTGGGGTACGCGAAGGCGTACTCGATCCAGCTGACAATTGGACTGTCCGAACGAAAGATGGGAAGGCTTCCGCGCAATGGGAGCATACCTTGCTCATTACTGAAACAGGCTACGAAATCCTGACTTTAATTCCTTGACGCCGCCTATTGCCATGCGATAAATCGGAAACGCAAACGTTCACATCAGGTACCGATTTCCCGGATGAACCCTAAATTAGACCTCTTGCGTAACTAAGGGTTCGTCGCTTTTCTGGATTATTTTGGCCGCTTTTCGACTTCAAACTTGGGGGGCTATATACACTGTCGATATTGCCCCCCAAGGATTTGAATCGAAAATCGGCTCAAAAGAACCTGAAAATCGACAGAACCTTAGTTATGCAAGAGGTCTATTCAAAGAAATCACTTGCACGCTTGTAGTCAGCGTCTCTTGGGGAGATCCTTCTGCGCTGAATATAGTCCCTGAGGTGGGTGTAGCGTCTCTGTAATGACGCCCGCAAGCGACTTTGATATGATTTTTCCCTGCCATACAGCCATTGGTCGGATCAAATCCTAGCCATCCAAGATACGGTAAATAGATCTCTACCCATGCATGCGTCGCATCGGATTGGATTTTATTTTCGTAATTTCCGTCTGTGTAGATATATCCCACTCGGTAGCGAGCGGGGATATCCAGAAGTCGAGCAAGGCAAATCAATAAATTCGCAAAATCTTGGCAAACTCCTTTGCGCATAATATACACTTGATAAGGAGTAGTAAAGAGGGAGGTCTCTCCTGGAACATAAGAAAATTCTCGGTAAATCGTCTGATTCATGTCATTGAGCAGGGCAAAGACATCGTTGTGGTTTTTATTCACAAAACTCATCGCGTATTCTGCCAACTCAAAGAGTTCTGATTCAGCTAGTTCTGGTGGCTGTAAATAGGCTTGTAACATGACGCGATCCCAGGGCATCCAGATCATCGGCAGCGTCCGCGGCTGGTGCAATAACTCTGTCCGTATCGGAACGTCTTGGATGCACACAATCGATTGACTGACAATGCGGAGTTCCGTATAAGGGGCCTTAATTTCAATGAAAGAGGCATGATTCCCAAATACCCCCGTAAAATTGCTCACCTCGCCTTTGTTCACCAATACGCTAAATTCATAGTGCAAAATTGTTTGTCCTTCATCCATTATCGGCTGAAGGCGGAAAAGATGTTTGCTATAGTTTACTTGAGAGGAGTATGTATAGCTCGTTTCATGAGAAATCGAGAATATATTGGGGCTTTGATCTGAACTGAATGAGGCGATCTCAAACTTTTTTGTCTTTTCCCTCCCATTTTCAAATGATGCCAGCTTTCTGTGAATGGGAAGAACATTCGTCTTTTTTACGATCATCTTCTTCTCGAAAGGGAGCACTCTTTGACCAGAGTACTCCCTATTAGAACTATTCTTTTTCTTTCTGCTTATGCTTAAGATGTTCAAACTGCTGTTGCATTTGCTGCTGCTGCTGTTGCAACTGCTGGAGTTGTAACTGCTGAAGCTGCTGTTGCTGCTGTTGCAGTTGCTGCTGCTGTTGCTGCAATTGTTGTTGCAACTGCTGTTGCTGGTGTAATTGCTGTTGCTGGTGTAATTGCTGTTGCAACTGGCGCTGCTGTTGCTGCTGTTCTTGTTGTTGTTTAGGCATTTTTACTCCTTCAAGTTGAAAAAATGAATCTCTAGAACTCTCTAGAGATTGATTTTCAAGTAAAGGGTTTCTCAAAACTTGTCAATTTTTTAATGATGGTGGCCGCCGCCGCCATGTCCCCCTTCATGATGTCCGTGCCAATGGTGGGGGTGGTGCCAATAGTAAGGCCCCCCATCGTAATGGTCGCGGCGCCAAGAGTGGTAGGTGGGATAGTCATAAAAGTAGTTCCCGTAATACCACCCTGGTCCATACCAGTCGTCATAGTAGACATCCTCTTCAGGAACTGGATCTGGCCCCACGTCAACCCCTGCGCGAATCATCGCTAAAAGGGAACTTGCAGAAAGGATAAAAACCGATAAAATTTTCTTCATTTGTCCACTCCTCTCAGAGGGTGTTTGTAAAACCCTCTCAATCTGGACTATGGAAAAGGGAGGGGAATCTTGCAACTAGTTTCTACCACAACCCGAGAATTTTCCACCAAAGGCCGCCGAAGATCATCCATATTCCGATATTCACGGCACTGCAGATCAACCCTACCTTCCACCAAGTAGTCGTTGAAACATAACCTGTTCCAAAGAAAATCGGCGCGGGGCCAGAGCCGTAATGAGTGAGTCCCCCGAAAAGATTGCTAAAAAAGGCTAAGGTAAGTGCAGCCAGCTCAGGCGGGGTGCCCAAAGCGATCGCTACGATCAAAAGTGGGGCGTACATGGCTCCGATATGGGCGACATTGCTCGCAAAGAAGTAATGAGAATAAAAGTACACCAGCGCGACGAGGATGAATCCGATCATCCATTCAAATCCAGCAACATGGCTCACAACCCATTGGCTAAACCAGTTCATGAAACCGAATTTATTTAAAAAACTCGAGAGCGTGACAAGAGTTGCAAACCAAATAAAAGTATCCCAAGCGCCTGTCTCTTCAATGACATCTTTCCATTTCATGATCCCGCTCAAGAGCAAAATTGCAAGACCCATCATAGCCGCTACAACGGCCTTCATTCCAATGTGCGGGCCGAGGATCCAGAGGGTGATTAACAGCAAAAAGATGCCCAACATGACCCATTCATTGAATTTTATCGGCCCCATTTGAGCCAGTTTTTCCATTGCCATTTCTTTCGCATGGGGAGTTTGCCGAATGACTGGCGACGCAAGGCGAAAAATGAGGTAGGGAATGGTGATCAAACTCAATATTCCAGGAACGATCGCAGCGACCGCCCAGCTCGCCCAGGAGATTTCAACCCCCTGAATTTTCGCGAGTTCAGCGATTAGGGGATTTCCCGCCATCGCCGTTAAAAACAGAGCACTTGTAATGACAGACCCCTGAAAGGCGCTCATCGATAAAAACCCCCCCATTTTGGGGTCGTGCGATTTCCCTGTGAATACTTCGGCAAGGGCCTTCGTAATGGGGTAAACGATTCCGCCTACTCGGGCTGTTACGCTCGGGATTGCTGGAGAGAGGAACAAATCTGTCGCCACTAATCCGTATCCCAGGCCCAAGCTATTTTTGCCCAAAAGACTCATCACCTTATAGGCCATCCGCTCCCCTAACCCCGTTAAGACAAATCCACGGGCGACAAAAAAAGCAAATACGACGAGCCATACGACATCATTGCTAAAGCCGCTGAAGGCCTCAGCAAAAGTCAGCGTATTGGTCACTACGGTGATCGTGAGCGAAAAAATCGCGATCACCCCCATCGGCAATGGCTTTAAAATCACCGCGAGCATCGTGGCGACGAAAATGGCAAAAAGGTCCCACCCCTTTTCCGGTACCCCATTCGGCTCAGGGAGAACCCAAAGGATCAAGCCGATCAAAATCGGGATTCCTAGCATCAGAGCGGTTTTCATTGTCATTCTGAAAAAGGATAGTACTGGACCTGGATATTTTTTGACACTTCTGTTATCATTGAGCTCATGAAATGGTGGTTTGCTTTTCTTATTCCCCTTTTTGCCTTTGCCTCTCCTCAGGAAGAGGTGTGTAAACTCTTTCACATTCCTCCTCAGGCAACAGAAGCTGAAATTGTGGCAGAGGCACAGCGCCTCTGGATGCAGCAAGGAAAAGAGCGATGGGAGTTTACATCGCGCTACGAGTCTTTAAGACCCCAACTATGGCCCCTCTTTGAGGAGATGGGAATGGTGAGAGAAGTCAAACCCACTCAAACCCATTACAGTACTGTCCTTCTCCTTGGCGCCCTTCTCGAGCGCGTGCAAGCGCGGATCGACTATTTAGCCCAAACAGAAGTGACTTACGACCAAATTGTTTTTCTCACCGGCCAAAGGCCGTTGCGCGAGAGCGAAAAAAACCAACTCCCTCTCCTAGAAACAGAGGCACAAATGGTTCGGTGGGTTTATGAACGTTCCGCTTTACCTAAAAACGTCCCTGTCCTTTGGATTGATGCCCCCATGAAAGGAACCCAAAGGCCAAATACGGCCGACACCATCTCCGCTTGGCTTAAAACGAACCCTCTGCCGGAGAGCTGCCTGGCCATCTCCAATCAGCCCTACGTCCGTTATCAGGGGGCTGTCTTGCAGCGGCTCGTCCCCTTTCCAGTGGAAACAGTGGGCCCTTCCATTCTCGGCAATCCCTCTGTCGACCTGATGCTCGATACTCTCGCAAGAGAATGGACTTATGAACGTATCCCGAAAATCTTTAAACTCGATCTTTGAGCGCTTTTTGGCAGATTTTTTGATTCGCTCGTCGCCTACCCTCTGGGTATGTCTCCTCGCTCATTTCAAAAAAATCTGCAGAAAAATCACCTCAAATCTCTTCATTAAGATTTCCGGGATACGTTCATCGCGCACTATAATAATAGAGAGCTCCTGTCGCTGCAATCAAGGCGGCGGCATAGATTCTCCATCTCCCGATCGGATAGTGGGTTACGGAGATATGGTCCTCTCGATCCCAAGTGGTGATCTGAGACACTTTTAACTTATTGTAAGCCACTAAAAGGCAGAAACAATTTAAAACGGGAATGCCCATTCCAAATCCCCGAAGCCATACAGCAAAGCTCCTCCTTAAAGCAGTTGAGTAGTCCAGTTTATCCCTCTTCCCCTGTTTGAGTCGGGTCTTCAAGAAAAACTTCCCCGGGGTCTTCCCCCATGTACTGAGCAACAGCGCTTCAATCGGAATCCACACAAAAAACTCAAAAGGGATCAAATGGTCATACTTACTAAAGGGGAGCTGGCCGCGAAAGAGTTTTTTAGACGCTAGGAGCAAAAGGAAAAATAAAGAATAATCGACAAAGCGGGCGAGGAAGCGAATCCACGGATTGACATGCGCAATATTTTCTTTCCGCCTATTTGGCTGTTCGACGATGATTTCAGACGGCTCAATGATCCTTTCGCTCATCTGTTGTTTTACTCGACTTGTCCAGCGGCGCGCAAGAGGCGGTTCATGAGCGCAACATCGTTTTGAACTGCGAAATCACAATAGACTTCAATTTGAGGAATTCCCCTTCGGTCAGCTTCCCTGAATTCGGCATAAAGAGTTTTAGCAGTCGGCAAAATAAAAGGACCCTGCAAATCTTCGAGTTTATAGATCAACCGGACCCGCGCTTTAGGAGCATAATGGCGATACTTCATACCTGGAGATAGGGCAGGCTCCGTGGCCGATGGCAAAGCGACCTGCTGCCCCAACGCCTCTTCCAGCATCTCGCTCGTGATTTTACCAGGCCGGAGAAGGGTGGGAATGGGATGGAATAGGCTGATCACTGTCGATTCAATCCCCACCTCGCACTCTCCCCCCTCGATGGCAAAAAGCACTTTCCCCTGGAGATCTTCTAAAGCATCCGTAAGACAGGTAGGACTCGGACAACCGGAGAGGTTGGCAGAAGGGGCTGCCAAAGGCTCTCCGACGCCTTCGATCAATCTTCTGGCAATTGGATGGGACGGCATCCGAATCGCAATCGTCGGCCCTCCTGCAGAGACCAAAGAAGGCACTTCAGGGCGCCGTTTAACGACCACCGTTAAAGGTCCTGGCCAAAAAGCTTCTGCCAGGGTATAAAAATGGGCATTGAGGCTATCGGAGAGACGCCTTGCCTCTTCCAAAAAAGCGATATGGGCGATGAGGGGATTATCGATGGGGCGCCCTTTAATTGCGAAGATTCGGCGGACTGCCTCTTCGTTGAATAAAGGAGCTCCTAGTCCGTAGACGGTTTCGGTGGGAAAAACGACAGGATCCCCCTTTTTCAAACTGGCAATCGCCGGCAGTAAATCAAAATCGGTGAGAACCTGCGTCTCCATGTAAGGTACGATATAGTGCGGTGCGATTCTTTGCAATATCTTTAAATGTCATGCAACTCTCCACTCTTCGGCACGTCGATCACCTTGATTTGATTGCCCAGGTAAGCGTTCAAACTCTACCATCCTCTATAAACCCAGAGACTCTTCAATGATCAGGGCGTTCCATTTAAACTCATTAAATTCTCCAAGCCAACCTGCGAGGGTTTTTGCCGGAATTCGAGTAAAGGGGATCGATTCAAAATCGACCTTCGCTTTTTCTGGATCGTTATTAAGGCAATGGATCAATCCTCTCACAGCCAGTTCCTGATTTGAATAGTAAGGAGAGGAAAGGTCTATAGTCTGATCCAGATCAGAGATAGCCCCCTCATAATCATTCGCCATTGCTTTGAAAACCCCTCTAAGAGCGAGCAAATTACCCCGCCCAAAAAGATCAGAATCCATTGCCAAATATGTATCGATCTTTTTAATCGCCTCTTCGTAGCAACCCTGACAAAATAAATCTTCCACTGCGATAGATGGGCATGGAGAATAATTAGAAATATAGGGAATACATTCAATATTGAGGATTGGTTTTCCTTTGATCTTTAAAAAGAGAATAGCCAAGGCAGATCCCCCTTTAGCAAGATCATTTAGGGCTGCATATCCTTTTTCCTCTTCGCCGATGGCAAAGTAGTGAAACGCATCGATTTGAAAGCCAGAATCTATAGTACCCTCAGAATCTTCATCTTTTGGATAAAGAGGGATGATTTTTTCCAAATCTGCGGCAGCCTCTTGGAAGTGACCTAAATAGATATAAATCTCTCTTCGCTGCATTAAACTTGTAGTCAAATATAATGCTTCGGTCTCGCCAAGATTGCTGGGGATTTCATGGGGAATATCCCTGTTCAGCTCATCTAAATATCGCTCCATATTCTCTCGGGTTGGTTCAAGGAACAATAGTTCGTATCGGTTGTAAGGATGAAGCGTAGAGATTTTGTTTATTGTAGAGGCGACATATACTGGAAGTTGTATAGGCGCCTCTTCAACAAACAAAAGATCGCGATCAGGCCCAGGAGATAGCCATGGTTAATTCAGAGATTGTCTCTTACGCAAGAGGTCTATTCTTATATCTATGCGTTTTCTCCAATATCCTCGATCCTTAACTGCATGCTGTATAGATTGGCGTAAGTGCCATCTAAGGCGATGAGCTCTTCATGTGTTCCTTGTTCTTCGATTCCTTTATCTGTTAGCACAAGAATTCTTTTGGCATTTCTGATCGTTGATAGGCGGTGCGCTACAACAAGGGTTGTGCGATTTTTCATTAGTTTTTCAAGAGAGTTTTGCACTGCTCTTTCGCTTTCGTTATCAAGGCTACTAGTTGCTTCGTCAAAAATGAGGATAGGTGGATCTTTTAAGAAAGTGCGAGCAATGGTGAGTCGTTGTTTCTGTCCTCCAGATAGCTTGATTCCACGTTGTCCAATGTCTGTAGAATATCCATTTGGAAGTGTCATAATGAAATCATGAGCATTAGCTTTTTTGGCCGCTATCATGATCTCTTCTTCTGTGGCATCTGGTTTTCCATAACGAATATTTTCTAAAACTGTCCCTGCAAAAAGGTAGACATCTTGCTGGACAAGGCCAATATTTTTTCGGAGCGATTTGAGTTTGAGTTTTTTAATATCTTGGCCATCGACTAATATTTTCCCTTTGCTGACCTCATAGAATCGTGGAATTAAAGAACAGAGAGTGGTCTTTCCAGCACCTGAAGATCCAACTAGAGCTACGTATTCTCCAACCTTTATTTTCAGAGAAATATTGTTCAAAACGTGGTCGTGTTCTTCTTTATATTTAAAGCTGACGCCTTGAAATTCTATCTCTCCTTGCACCTGAGTCAAATCTTGAGCATCTATCGCATCTTGGATTTCTGGTTCTACTTCCAGAACTTCCATAAATCGATTAAAGCCTGTGACTCCTTGCTGATATAACCGAATAAAATTACCCAAACGTTGAATCGGTTCTATTAGGATGACGATGTACAGTAAAAAAGTGAGCAGGTCAGCCAAATCTAAAGAGCCTTTAACGATACTTACTGCTCCAAAAATGACAATGGAGATCGTCATGAGCTGGGTAAAAGAAATCAATCCATCATAGAAATAAGCTTCAGCCTTATAGCCCTTCCTTCTGCTCTCGAAGAAACGATTATTTTCATAGGCGAACTTTTGCTTTTCGACTTCTTCATTGGTGAATGATTTGACGACTCTAATGCCACCGAGAGTATCCTCTACTTGGACATTGATATCACCGATTCGGTCACAGCTTTTCTTTAACGAAACATACATCTTTCTGGCCGTATAAAACCCATAGATTCCCATAACAGGAACAAAAAAAAAGGCGATAAGGGCTAGTTTGACATTGATATTGATTAAGATGACAAATGCACCAATAAAATTAAAAAAGGAGATAACAACATCTTCTGGGCCATGATGGTAGAGTTCGGCAAGATCAAATGTGTCATTGGAGATCCTGGTCATGAGCTGACCTGTCTTATGCTCATCATAAAATTTGAAGGAGAGTTTTTGGTAATGCTCAAATAGCTCTCCCCGCATATCTCTTTCCATCAAGGCACCCATGACATGTCCTTGATAGTCAATAAACGCATGGCATGCCGCATAGATAACAATCAAGCCGAGCATAAGGCCGCCCATCATGTAGATTTGATGTAGAGCCTCCTCTGAACCAACCTGCAGCAAATTTGTGGTGATGTATCGGACACATAATGGGATAGCAAGCATTGCTGCAGAGGCAACCACTGCGCAAACCATATCTGCGCTGAAAAGTCTAAGGTAAGGTTTGTAATATGAAAAAAACTTTTTAACTCGAGGGTTCAAGAGGTACCTTCAAATGTTTGACTCATAAATATTTCTCCATTGATATTACAACCGCGTCAGTTTTGAATGCTATGTCTACCACACCATTTGGTTCAAACATGTCAATAAGGAAGAGCCAAATTTTAACCCGTGCGGCACATAACTACGCTAGTGCTGCCGATTTTGTATGTCTTTCGGAAATGATATGACAAATTGCCCTGTAGAATCAGAGCCAACCTCATCTAAAAAATGCAAACAGAGGCTGATTTTCTGTACCGTCATTTATGCGCTTCTCTTTCCCTTTTTACTTTACATGGGATTGCTTTCTTCAATGGTATCTGATAGTCCTCATATAACTCCTTTTTTCGTTGGAGTGATTATGTTCATTGTGTTCTGCATTCCTCTATCTATTCCCATCAGCATTTATCTCATGTGGTCGCGCCATTTTCGTAAACAATACGATAAAGCCCGTTTGTTCTCTGGGATTCCTGTCTACGTAGTGGCAATTGTATTTATTCTTCTTGGCATTATGCCGTACCTCTACCACGCCATACGTCGGATGTTCGCTTGAGGCAAATTATTTAAAAAATCCGCAAGCGTTCAATGAATGACGATTTAGGAGAATGTCTTTCTCTTAAATTCTTAAGCTTTAATTGGAAATCGGAAGACCCTGCACGAGCAGCTAAATCGCGTAAATCAGTTAGCAATTCGACCGCTTTGTCATAACTTTTTGCTTTCTTTTCAGAGGCGAGAGATTCTATCTGTGCCCATAGGGTAGGTTCCTGGCCCCTAATTTCATTTAACCTTTTTTCTCGAGCTATTTTTTGCAACCTTTGCTTTTCTGCTAATTCTGTGGCTTTTCTCTCAGCTTCAAGGTGTTTTCTATTTTGCCTTACGAGTTCCGCTTGCTTGAGGAGTTGTTCGACTGTGCGTGGTTTAAGGTTCTCTTTTTTGTTCTCTCGCAGTGATCGCCATAGTTTAGTAAAGCGGCTCACTTGTTGAAGAGCCGCAGTTTGATCTCCCTGCATACTGCCTGCCAAAACATTCGCTAATAGATCATCCTTTTCGTTCATTGGAAGCGTTACAACCCAAGTGTGTAGATCTGCACTACCGGGGGCAATATCTTCTAAAGAAGGACTGTTGATCGCTGCTGCATCAATTAGATCGGGATCAATTCGTAAGAAATCAGCGAAGCCATCGAGAGTAGGGCTTAAATTTTGCAAGCCTGGGGGTACAGGAGGCTCGAGTGCTTCTTCATCATATTCATCGCTTTGTAAGCCGGATAACCAACCTAAATACAAACAGCGTAAATCACCACGGCCTAAGTCTGTGCGTAAGCTTAAAAAGGGAGCAAGATGTAGATCTTCTTCCCAGTCACCGCCATCTTCGCTTTCAGAGAGAAAATCTAATATAACCTTATCGCCGCTAAGACGGGCTGAAAAATGGTCGCCATTGGAGTAATCCTGCGCAGTTTGGAAGTCTAAAAGAACGGAGGGGAGACGCAATTTTAAGATGTGAGTGCCCCAATTGGCGTAATAAAGAAACCCATCGAAATATTTTTCCATCCAACGATCTTCATCTCCTTTGAAACTTCCCCAGGAATAATCGTTGGTAAAACTATGCGGCGTGATCTCAGCGCGTGTTGAAAAAGAGCGGAGTTCTTTCATTTCTTTATCAAACAACTGCCGATCCACGGCTTGAAATTCGTAGTGCTGGTACTCGCTCATATAAACTTCTCCATTGGAGGAAAAATTATAGCGAGAATAGCTTTTTCAATCTATTGCGAATGAAGGTCTTTTGTCGTCTTATCCTCTTGGTGTCTGCTTAGAGCACGAAGAATAGAATCCAAGACCTCATCAAGGCGTTTACCTACATCTTCAGCTAAAAATCGCAGAATTGTGTAGCCGTTCTCTTGTAATAAAGCATCTTTCCGCCGATCTCGGCGATATGCTTCAGCATCGCCGAGATGTTGAGCTCCATCGAGTTCAATTGCAAGATGTGCTTCAGAGCAGAGCAAATCCACCTCCATTCGGCCCCAACCATCGAATGGAATATCGAGTTCTGGATTCAATTGGCGTCTACTCGGTAGCGCACGGGGCCGCATCTCATAAGGATGATCGGATGATGGCCATCTTTTCGTGTCAGAGTGGCTGTGAGTCCTGTAATGAATTTGGCTTTTGACTGACGGGCCACTTGTTCAAAACTGAAAGCTGGTAAGTGATGGCATTCATCGACAATTAAATGACCGTATTGAGAGACAATATCATCAACGACTCCCTTGCGTACAAGGCTTTGAATTACCGCTACATCAATCAGTCCTGTAGGCCTTCTCTTCCCTCCGCCAATACGGCCTATGGCATTTTTCGGCAGTTCAAGGAATGAGGAAAGTCTTTCTATCCATTGTTCTTGCAATTGCGTTCGATGCACAAGGATCAGCGTATTTACCTTCCGTTTCGAGATGAGCCATGCGCCAATAACAGTTTTGCCAAATGCAGTCGTTGCCGACAGAACGCCAAAGTTTGTTTTAAGCATTGCTACTGCAGCTGCCTTCTGCTCAGGACGTAATTCGCCCAGGAATTTTGCCGTAAGAGAAGTTCCTGTTTGCAGTTCATCCTGAACAACTGACTTGATTTTCAGATCGGAGAGTAAGTGACAAATATCCTCAAGGCAACCTCGTGGCAGTCCTATATGATCAGAGTGATCTGCAACACATGAAATCATTCTTGGTTTTTCATGAGTTGGGAGTCTCATTGCTTGAGCTTTGTAAAATTCGGGATTTGGAAATGCTGCAAGGCGCATTAACCGATTCCTTAACCAGGGAGATAGCCCATTTTTGGGGATGTAGATCTCATTTCCAACAACGATTTCCAAACTTTCTGGCAGGTCCATACTGGCAGGGACTGTTTTGTTGTGAGTAAATGGTCTATTCCATGGAGTAATGTCGTCTTCCTCGCTCACTCTGAGATGCATTCCAACGATGCGGCCCTTCCTTTCAGCAAGGGAGACAATCGTTTCGGCTTCCTGACGAGAAATTTTTCGTAATCCCGACAGGAATGCCCATTGATCTTCATAGGCAATCAAATCCTCATTCACAAATACGCTATTTCCAAGATCTCGAGCCTTTTTTTGCAAAGGGAGTGCGATGAGATTTCCAAATCCACCTTGAGGCAATGTATCCTGATTTGGAAAGAATCGATCATAAGAATCTAGCCCGACATCTGGTCGATGCTGCATCGTTTCAGTGAGGATGTGACATCCTAGCTTTCTTGCCAGTATTGCTGGAATTGCTTCAGTAAAAAATAGCCAGACGTGAGCGCCCTTGCCAGAGCGCGAGCGTTCTAGTGCTGCGGGTAAATTCAACTGATGACAGGTTTTGAGAAAGGCACGTGCATCCTCTTCCCAGTTGGACTTATCAAAATCAGCCGCCAGGAAGAAACAAGTTTCGTCCAACAACATTGGATAAAGCCCCATGACGAAGTCTTTCCCAAAATCATCTTGGCCGGAAAGATGCCATTTCACCACGTCATCAATCACGGGTAGGAATCTGCGATGTCTGCATTCAGAGCATTTGATTTTCGGTTTTTCGCAGATTCCTCGTACCCATTCGTTGCCACATGCGGGTGAATAGCCCGATTTCCCCGTCTTTTTACTTTCAAATCGTCGAGGGTATAAGTCTTCACGACCTCGGAAAAGGGACCGGAATAGGGCGATTCGCGCTTTGGGCTGATTTGGGCGCTTTATCGCAACCAGCTCAGTTTTAGCCTGATAAAGGCAAAAAGAAATGTGGGGCAACCTGGACTTGAACCAGGGACCGACGGGTTATGAGTCCGCAGCACCCTAAGCCACTTCCCAGCAGCTAACTCCCCGAAATCATAGCGGAAAGCAGGCCTTTCGAGCTACTGTGAACTGTCGTGATTTATCGCTCTTTTTTGTATGCCAGTGGTCCACAAATGGTCCACGGAAATTGTCGCCACGCTGTCGCGACTTTTGAGCTATTCGGAATTTCCGAATGGTTCGATTTGTTCTAAGTCATTAAAAATAAGATCTGTAACAAATTTTTGAGAAACCTCTTCTTTTCGATTTAGCTGTTCAATATTTCTGTCTGTTCAATATATATTGAACAGTGTATTATAATGAACAGAAGGAGATCGCAATGAAAGGTCGTTTTCTAGTAAGTTCCAATGAAGATCCAGCAGAAGGGAATGTCTATGCAGACAAGTCTTCCCTTGTCCTTGATTGGCTGCTTCGAGAAGGGCTTTCCAAAGAAAGCTTTTCGTTGAGGGAAGTTGCTAAAGAAGCAGGGGTAAGTCTTGGTTTAGTTCAGCGTGTTTTCAATATTCTGGTACTGAAAGGACTTCTACAAGTTGAAGGAGTAAGAACTGCCAAGAGGTTTTCCTTTAACAAACCAAAAGAGCTTCTAGAGAGCTGGTTAGAGCACTATAGCATCGTGAAAAAATGCAAAATTAGAACATATCGTTCCGCTCTTTCTGGAAAGTCAGAGTGGTTCAAGGCTTTAAAGAAATCTGGACTCGAACAAAACGTGATCTTGGCTCTTCATTCAGCAGCCGAAGCGCTTGGGCTTAAGAATACCAATCTAGAAGGATTAGAATTGTATGTCCTTGATCCTTCCATTAGAGCGAAATTGGAAAATGCTTTGCAATTAGAGCCCCAAGAAAGAGGGTACGAGGTTTTATTGATCGAGCCTTACTACAAAATGCTGCTTAAGCAAAATAGGAAGGACGGTAAAGAAATTGGCATTTGCCCGCTTTTCCTTGCCTTTTTAGATCTTTATCATTTTCCTCTACGTGGACAAGAACAAGCAGAATTTATAGCTCAGCGAGCACCTGAACTGAAACACATCTACAAAAGCCTTAAGAACAAATGAAACAGATTCAAGAAGACAAGATCATTTCAGAATTTTTAAAATCACTGGGGCCATGGCGAGAGTTCGTTGTTATCGGAGGCGGTTTTGCTCTTTTCATTTATAAGCTTTACCTCGCCGATCCCAAGCTCGAGAATCTCCCTGTTGGAACGCGTGATATTGACTCGTTGATTCCCAGAAGAGTTCCTGAGATCTCTAAAAAGAACATCGCCAAATACCTCAATGAAGCAGGCTTTATTCATGTCTTCAAAGATGTCGATATTCCTGCTACCGAAAGTTTTGTGAAAGAGATCGATGGCGTAGAAGTAGAGATCGAGTTTTTAACGGACTCGGCAACCCGAGATGATAAGAATAAAAATGTCGTGATCGCGGGCATTGTTGCTCAGCCTTTGAGCTATTTGACGCTGAGCCTGCAAACGACAGTGGAATTTCAGACTTATTCACATGAAGTAGGAAAGGTTGTCTCACCTGGCGCATGGATCTTCCACAAGGGGCTTACTTTTACCAGGCGGAAGAGCTCATCAAAGATGCTTAAAGATCTCTATGGGATCTGGTACGTGACCACGCAGCTGGGAGACTTTTCCGATCAGGCGCTCGCTGAGTTTGGTTTTCTTTCTCAGCAGCATCCAAAATGGCTGCAGACATTTCAAAAGCAATTGTCCAACTGGATGAATCAAGCTTCTCCTGCTGATTGGTCTAAGCTAGAAGCACAAGATCCAGCAGGAAAGTTGAAAAAGCTTAATTTTCAGCGGGTTGTTCAGAAGCTACTGGCACTTCAATAAACGAGAGAGTTTCTATCTTTGCACATCTGTTAAGCCTAGTTATTACTTATTTTTTTGTCATGAACGCGCAGTCTGCAAATACCCATAAACTCAAGCTGATTGGATAAGTCGGGTTGGTAAAAGTCGATGAAAGTCTTGTAGGTGAGAGACTCCCTGAAATATCGGCATGGCTGTCTGATCTTGAGCATAAATCATAGTTGCTCCAGTGCAAGCAGTAGCCCAATTTATTCCCTCAACAACAAGAGAATCTATTAGTCGGTAAGCAGGAAGTGGAGACCAAGAACCTAACAAAGCAAGATTCGGCGCGATGGGAAAGGTGACAAGTGAATTGATCAAACCGAAGCCTGGGACAAATGGTAGGAAGCCGATTGCCCAAATCGCATTAACAGGCTTATTGGAAGTGATAAATTGGATGCCTGCTGACTCAACAAGCATCCAACTTCTGCAGCCGAGAAGATCTACGATTTGAACGGCCCCCTTGGCTAAATGCTCAACGATGACTGAAGGGTCTGTTTCGATCTTGAATTTCCTGCTATCGAAGAAGTCTTTGGCTTCTTGGTAAGGGGTAATAGGTTCTTGAATTTCGCCGGCCGCCTGAGCTTTTTTCATCTGGCCGTAGTAAGTGTTTTCATTTGCCAAAATTAGAGCCAGGGTCTTCAAAGAGGTCTGTTTATAGAGTTCATCAACCATTTTTCGGGTAACGAGGTTTCTGCCGGCGAGTATTCCCATCAGATTGATGACAGGACTAAATTCTTTGATAGTCGGTGGCAATCGCTTGTTAAGGATTATTTTTCGAATGACCTCTACAGCCAGCCCTTCGATTTCACCGAATTCTTTTTCTAGAAAATATGGATCCAGACCTATGAAATGATCAAGTTTTTGAAAATCTTTTTCAACAGCTTCATTAATAGGCTGCGACCTCCTCCACTTGCGTTGTTCGAGATCATATGTCCAGAATTTTTTCTTCTGAACAGGACCTGTGCAAAAACCTTGCAAATAGCTTTTGGTTACATAGTGATGTCTTCGAGGAGTGGTCATTGCGTTCCTATGAGAGTTTGAGTTTAAAATTGTCTAGATCATATTCTCGCCTTTAATTTATTGCACTAAAGTTCTGAAAAATATAACATCTGTGCATGGATAAAAAACACAAACTTTTCGAAATAGCTGATAGACAGCAAGGATATTTCACTGCGCAGCAAGCGCAAGAGTGCTCTTTTTCTCGCCCTAATTTTCATCTTAAGCTAAAATCGGGTGAATGGACAAAAGAGATGCGGGGAATCTACAGACTAGCTCATTACCCTGCAAGCGAGAGACCGGAGCTTGTTCTTTGGATTCTATGGAGCTGCGATAAAAAAGGAACTCCTCAAGGAATCTGGTCTCACGAAACAGCCCTCGATATTCGTGAGCTAAGTGACATAATGCCAGCCAAAATGCATATGACTGTTCCCACTCAATTTAAGAGGCGAATTGATATTCCAAAACAGCTTCATCTTCACTTTGCAGATATTCCTGAAGCAGAAATAGAAACGTGTCAGGGCTATCGTATTACCACCCCTTTGCGGACGCTAGTTGATGTTGATAAAGAAGGCGGAGTTTCCAGCGAACACATTGCTCAAGCTATTCGAGAAGCGCTCCAAAAAGGGATGATTTCACATCAAGATTTACTGCAAACGCCGCAACTTTTGAGATACAATATGGAAAAAAAAGAAAAAAGAAAACCAACTTACCAACATATCCTTGTTGCAGAAGAACGAGTTCAGAATGAAACTCAAATTGCTTTTGCTAAATGGTTTGTCAAGTTTGAAGAAATAATAAATCTGTTTTTTGAGGTGCTATATTTTAAGAAATATTGCACTGCAGATATCTCCTCTGCTGAATATTCATTCTATTGGTACGCCAAGGATATTTATACCGAGATTCCCTGTAGTTTGAGATCATGCTCTCTTCTTTTAGAAACGGGTTATTACACAGATGCTCTTGGCTCATGTCGTGCTCTCTTAGAGGCTCTTGTAAAATTAAAATACTTCTTTAATAAGAAAAATTCTATTTCTCCTTATTTTAAAACAGAGAAAGATGAGAACGGGAAGAAAATAAGAATAATAAATTTGTTTGAAAAAGTGGCTCCCAAAGCGTACGAAAAGAATTATGGGTTTTTATGCAGATTTGTTCACAAGGGGATTTTTACAGGTCTACCAAGTTTAGCTGCACGATTGAATTCTCTGGTGAAGGGAGGTTCTGGCCAAGAGGCTTTTTTGCCGCTTCCTACTTTCAGCAGGCCCCTAGCTGAAATTGTTATTAAGCACTTACTAGCTTTAGTTTCTGGATATCTAAATGCGGCCCCATATTTTCTTTCTTACGAATTAACACAGTCTGATTCGCTTTTTCTTGCAAGATATGAAAATCTAAAAAGATGGGTGACTCATGCCATTCAAACAAACAAGGCGGATTTTCCTAGTTCTAGGGAATGGAGTGAGTTAATGGAAGAAATAGCACAAGAACCTCAGTCAATCCATGCAAATGACAATCATCCCCAAAGTCGCAGCGCTCTTGATTTAGGTTAGCGCTTCTTTTGTCCGTCAAGCCATTCAAAAAAGCTCTTTTCGTCAATTAACAACCTCTTACCAACTCGCCGAAGGACGCGCTCAAATCCATTACGATGACGCATCAACGCATAATATCGTAAGGCAGGGACGGTTGGCCAGTGATGAAACTCAGGCCATTTCGTAAGAGGAATTAGTCGATTTGGTAGCGGTGCCTCTGTCTTAGATAGAGAGACGACTTTCTTTTGTTTTTTTGCCTCTTGCTCAAGAAATGAATCGCAGAGATTGGCTATTTCTTTGACTTTAGAGCAGAGAGTTCGAAGAAGGGTGATTGTTTCTTGATCCATGAAGTATCGACTCCAAAATCATACATTTTTCCACTGACGCCATTTTTCGTTCCAACAGTTTGCGATAGAATTCAAACATTTACAACTAAACTCGTGCTATAACAATAGGAGCAAACATGGAACAGAGAGAAAGCGTGAATAGAGTTGACAATGACCTGAAGGGAATTACGATGCGGACGCACAAGCATTGCCAGTCTTATCGGGTGCGCATTCGGATGAAGGACGGGCAGTATTTTGACAGGTCCTTCAAATCGAAGACGCTGGCTAAAAAGTGGAAAAGGGATATGGAATCAGCCATTGAGCACGACAGGTATGAATTCACCAATCCTGCAACGAAGCACACTCTTGCAGAACTGCTTGACCTATACATAGAAAGGGTTCTTCCTTCCAAGCCAAAGAATGCAAAAAATACTCTTAGGCATTTGCTTTGGTGGAAGCAAGAGCTTGGCCATCTCTTGTTGGCTCAGATAAGACCGAGCCTCATCGCTGAAAAGCGGGATGAATTGCTCGCAGGTTTTGTTAGGGATGGCAAGCTACGTTCTCCCTCTACTGTTGTTCGCTATTTGAGCAGCCTCTCGCATGTCTTTTCAAAGGCTGTCAAAGAATGGGAATGGCTGAGAGAAAACCCCGTCTTCAAGATTGAAAAGCCGAGGCAAGCACAGGGACGCAAGCGGTTTTTAGATGAAGTAGAGCAAAAAAGGCTTCTGCAGGCATGCGAAGAGAGTGGTTCAAAGGACTTATTCTTGGTTGTCGCTCTTGCACTTGGTACAGGAATGCGCAAAGGAGAAATTATGAGCCTTCGATGGAAGGACATCAACTTTAGCGATGGGAAGGCGATTATCTTCTTGGAGAAGACCAAAAATGGCAGGCCGCGATCGATTCTTATCACAGGACTGTTATTGAGCCTTTTACAGAATCGCCGAGCAAATCAGCGAGGGGATAGTCTTCTCTTTCCTTCCCCTAACTGTCCTAGTCGTCCTATTGACATTAGATCCGCTTGGGAAAAGGCTTTGAAGAAGGCTGCTATAGAGGGATTTGTTTTTCATGGGTTGCGTCATCAGGCTGCTTCCTGTGCAGCCACCATCGAAAATAACCCGTTGGTCATCGGAGAACTGCTCGGTCATGAAACGCTTCAAATGACAAGGCACTATGTCCATCTTCCTAGCGTGCATATGCATGCAATGGTGGAGGCTCTTCAAACCAAAGTTTTTCAGAATTATCGAGAGGGATAAATGAGCAACGTAAAAACTAAACCACTCTCGATTCGAGAGTTTTGGAGATCCGAGCTTTTGACCGAAGAAGAGATCTATAAGAGTTTGAAAGATGATTATTGGACCGCCAGAACGGCAGCCTACTACATTTTGGGTCTAAAAGCTCCTGATTTGGAAAGCCTTGAAGAGGAGAAGAAGCTCTGTCCTGACTTCGAAAAATACCATGACCTCTTCGAGGATTGCTTTAAAAAGGGGAAAATAACAGTTCACTCCCACTGCTTGGAATATGGAAAAACAGTCTGCACAGCTCTTCCCGTCGACTGGCTGAAGCTTGTTCATAAAGGTAGGCTGAAGGACGATGCGATCGAAGATAAGGACGTTAAAAGGGATGGGATTTATGTGGCTCCGGCTCTTACCGCAGCATGGCTTCTAATGCAAGGAAAAGCCGTCTTTTCAAAGAGGCGGCCTGTTCAAGAGCGGGAAGACATGCTTTTTGCTTGGAGTGCGGCAAGAAAGCTGAGAAAGAACTTTTCAAGTCTTTCAACTCGTCAGATGGCGCAAATCATCTATAAGCATTGTTCTAAGCTCCAGAAATATCCATTCAAGACCGTGTATGGCTGGGTAATCGACTCAGCGACACCCATGAATGAAGTTCCTCAGCAGCAGAGAAGGGATAGAAATGGCCGTCCGAAAAAAGACAGCTATACAAAGCTTGTTTTCGACTTTGCTTCGTATTTCGACGATCTCTAATCCGCTCATACCCAATGAATTTTGTATGTTTTCCACCGAAGACATTTTTTAACCGCGGCAAGTTGCCATAAAATGCGGTTATTTAATTCAAACTGCAATAGCAGAGGAGTATGAGATGAGAAACGACAGACAAGATTCGAAAAAAAGCGTTGAGGGAATAGCGGAGGACTCAAAGCAGACACGGTTTATTCCTGTTTCTAAATGGAATGAGTTTCACGAATGGCCTCCAGTTGGTGGAATGCGCCATTTGATCTTTTTCCGAAATGAAAATGGATTTGCCAAAGTGTTAAAGCGTCCTAATCGCACTTGGCTCATTGATGAGAAAGCATTTTTTAAGTGGGTGTCGGAGAAAAAGTATAGACCCCGCAAAAAGGAGCCCGAAGTCCAGGAAAACGCTAAAATCGCAGTACAGCCATGAAAACGTCAGAAGGATTCGTAAAACTCTATCGAGAAGCATTTGATCTGCTTAAAGATAGTCGTCCAGCTTTTTTGCTGCTTCTTTTAATAGGTTTTCGTGCAAAACGAATAGACCCGACCTATTCAGTCCATAAGCTCAAAGCTAACGAAGCTTTCCTTGGAGATTATGAGACCATTGGCTTGACTAGGTCTGAGTATAGAACTGCTATGGAGAAACTTGAGAAAGATGGACTTGTGAAATTTCAAGCAACCACTAGAGGAACGATAGCAACTCTTATCAGTATATCTCTCTTGGATATCAATGCAGAGTCAGATGAAACAGATGATAGATCGCCATCAGATAACCATCTAGTCGCCATCGTACAACCAACGATTGACCAGGAAGTCGCCACCTTATCGCCATCAGAAAAGCCATCAAAATTGTCTATGGAGAATCAAGACAGTCAACCATCAGAAAAACCAACGGATCGCCATCAAATCGCCTTCAGGCAGCCAAGAGATAGCCAACCCGTCGCCAGCAAGTCGCCACTAACAAAGAAGGAAGAAAAAGAAGAAGAAAAAAGAGCTGCAGCAGCTTCTTCACGTGCTGTTTACAAATGCCTGGATGGATTGGATTTGAGCGATCAGGAGAAGAGATCCCTGATGTGCTATAGCGAACATCGTGTAGCTCATGCTGCGGAATTTGTGAGAAGAAAACAAAATGTCGACAGCCCGATCGGGCTGATGATGTGGGTTTGTCAACAGCCTAGCCTCCCTGAGCTTCCCAGGGAAACCCGAAAAAGCATGACTCCTCAACAAAAGCTTGCTTGGGAATACAACCAGTTTCTTGTCGACAACGGCTATGCAGCTCTAGCAAAGCAGAATGAGGAAAAGATCCCAAATGACAGAATGGTGATTTTGGAGCAGGGGCAACCAATGCCGATTACGCTAAACCATCCCCTGCAGATCCTACAGGAAGATTTTCGAAAGTCCAAAGAGGAAATCCTGAAAAGTCAGAGGATAGTTCGGGGGCTGCAAAGCGATAAATTGTCAGCCATCCGATAAAGCACAATGGGGGGACTTTAGGGAGGGTTTTGCGGAGCTAATAAAAAGGAGGGTTTTGTTAGAAAACCCTCACCGAACAAAAAATTCATAAACCCCTGAAATAATAAGATAGTTTTATCTAAATTCCTACACATTATTTATCCCTTCCGTTGTTCTTCCAAAACCTCTCAAGTTTTATTTTCAAGCCTTTGTTCGTGATCTCATCTTTTAGTAAATCAGCAGATACTTTTTGCCACTTTAAAACAACATTTTCACCAAGCATCTCATCTAAAAGTTTCCCTTCGTCTTTTTCTAAGACATTGCATAAATGGCTGGGGGAGTCGATAGTATCTATTACACTAGACATTTCTTCTCTGCCCAATTCTCTCAAAACATCTCTCAGCCTTTCATGTAAACTTTTTTTAATCAGTCTATTTTCGGTTTCAAGATTTTCTTTAAATTTTTGAAATAAATCTTTGGCGATTTTTTTTCTGAGGTAAATTGAGAGTGATAGGGAAAGCAATAACAAAATCGCTCCTCCAGTCCAATTGAAAAAAACTCCAAAGCAAAAAGATGCAACCAGAATAAGCAGATTTATCTTTCTGTTATTCTTTAACAATGATCTGAAGCTTGTGCTAAAAATTTCTCCTTTGACTCTAAATTTATTCATCATTATCGCATGCTCTTCATCGCTGAAATCATTGGCCCGTAGTCCGAGCAATGAAACTATGTGTAGTACACTGTCATTTACCATTCCCATATCCTTTTTAAGTTGTTGATTTAACGTATAATAAGATATCAGAATTGCAAATAACTCGATATTATTAGTTAATGACAATTAAACTATTTTATTTGATTTTGATTTATTAATTGGTTTAAGGATGGCGGTCAGAATAAAGGAATTTTTTAGGGTATTCTAAATCAATGCGTAAGGTTCGTCTCTTCCTCAAAGAATTTCTGACTTTGGGAGATGCTTGCTTTTTGCTGAATACTGTTTTATTTTTTACTGCTGAACAATTTCTCATTTAGGCCCAAAGCTGCCGAATAGATATGCGCATTCGAGAGATGGGCGTATCGCTTGGTCATTTGGACAGTTTTGTGGCCGAGCAGAGTTCCGATCTCTAGCAGACTCGCTTGATTCATGGCCAAGTAGGAAGCGGCTGTATGTCGAAGATCGTGAAAGCGGAATTTGAAAATGTTGGCTTTGCTTAGCGCAGTTTCCCAAGCAGAGCGGATATCAATAGGTTTACATGGAGAATATGGAGCAGGGAATACGAGGGAGTCAACCGCTTGATTGGCGTATTTTGAACGCAATAGGTCTAGAGCTGTTCCGACAAGAGGGATAAAACGCCGCTCGCCATTTTTTGTGGTTTGCAAAAAGATTGAACCTCGATTCAGATCGATATCACTCCATTTGAGATTCATGATTTCTCCTCTCCTCATGCCTGTTGAAAGGGCCAGTATAACAATTGGGTAGAGTCCTTTTGATTCGCTTTCTCGGCAGGCTTGGATAAGCCTTTCTTTTTCACTATCGTTGAGAAAGCGAGTTCTTCCATTGGAAATTTTCGGCTTTGAGATTTTCATGATGGGATTTTCCTGAATCCATTCCCAATCCTTAACTGCGATAGCAAAGGCATGAGAGAGGCTGGCAAGATAACGGACTACGGTGGTAGCAGAGCGAAGTTTGCCTTTACAAGTCAGCCCTGAAAGCAGCTCATCCCGCTTTTGTGCAATCATGTTGGGTTTGATATCTGAAAGAAGGCAATGTCCCAGTTCCTGTTTCCACCAGAGAAGATGTTGGCGGACGTTTCTTGCGTTTTTTGGCTTTGAGGGAAGAACTCTTTCGATATAGAGATCGATCAGCTCCGCTAAAGTATTTTTGCTGCCAGGTTTGTCATATGCATATTTACCTTGCTCAACCGCCGATTCGGTATCGCGCTTCCATTTCATGGCTAAAGTTTTGGAAGCAAAGGATTGGATGAGGACGGGATGTCCTTTGATTCGAACGCGGGCGCGGTAGGAAACCGTCCCGTCTTTGTGGGTGCGTTTGTCGATGCCTTTCATGAAGCTACCTTTGTTTTAATTTTCAAAGGTTAGCTGCTAGGCTTATCGCCAATTGTTGTAGGCGAGTGGTCCACAAATGGTCCACGGAGAGAAATCGCATCTCGGGCTGATTTTAATGCTGTTACATAACCAGCTCATTTTTAGTGCGATAAACTCGGGAAGAAATGTGGGGCAACATGGACTTGAACCATGGACCGACGGGTTATGAGTCCGCTGCTCTAACCACTGAGCTATTGCCCCACAAAAGACTGGAATAAAAGCTTAACGGATGCAAGGCAAATTGGCAATGGGCTCTCGCTTTTAAGAAATACTGGCCTTTTCGCCGGTAATGGTGATTTGTAGCCAGAAGTCGCGAGGGTCTAGCGTCACTTCCTCTTCATGAGAAAGAGTGCGGGGCCAAATGAATCGGTCGCGACGCACTGTCCATTTCAGCTTATATTTGCCAGGAGGAGTTTGAAAACTCGCCTGCCCCCGAAACCCATAGATATCGCGCGGCTTAAGCGGAATGTTTTTTTGATTGAATTCAGCCTTCACAATCTGAACGCCTTGAGGGCTTGGGTCATCACTGACTAACACCTGGATGCGGATCAATTGCGGATTCCCAGGGATTTTTTGGCTGGGGCCTAGATAGTCGTTGACGTTTTGCGCTACGAGACTCGAGAGGAACATCGTAAGGAAAAACTGAAAAAAAAACCGGCGTGTATCCATGACCTCATCTAAGCAAGGGGCAATATTTTATTCAAGTGAGCCAGTTGCAAAAATTCTCCAAAGAGGATATGAGAACATCTTCACCCCGGAGTGGCCTATGAATGTCCTTTTCGCCAGCTTCATGCTGGCCCTTGCAGCAGCTAAAGCCCCAGAATTGAAGAACACGACAATCCGCACAATGTCTGTAACTCGGACTCCCGAGTCAAATACCATCGTCTTGACCATTGCCGTTCCCGAACAGGGGCAAGTGGTAGGGACCCCTGTTTGGGTCCAATTCCGAATCGATGGATATGCGTTAGGCGCTGCTTCCCAATTCGAACGAGCCTCCGAAGTGGTCGAGACCGATATGGGACAGACCGTTCATGTCGTGATCGATGACCACCCTTATTTTTCCATCAATGAGCCTGCCATCGATCCGTTTGATGAGGGGGGATATTATTACGATACGAGCTATAAATTCGAAATCCCTTTCCAACTCAAAGAGGGAATGCACACCATTCGGATGTTTCCAGCTCGCTCTTTTGGAGAGAGCTTAAAAGGAGATAAGACCTTTGCAGCCCTCTCCTTTTATGTCGGAAGTGCAGAAAATCGCTCTGATATCGATCTCTTCCAGCCTTATCTCACTTACAATGAACCGAGCAATCACATGGAGCTCGTTGAAGGAAAACCTGTCCTCCTCGATTTTTACGTGAGCAATGCAGAACTGAGCCCAGATGGGTATAAAGTGCAGCTGACTATTGACGGAAAAGTCCACCGCATTCTGAGCTCTTGGCAGCCTTTCTATATCTACGGCCTCAAGAGAGGGCAACATACAATCGCGCTTACCCTTTTAAATAGCGAAAACAAACAGGTTCCTGGGCTCTTCAATCAGGTAAAACGGACCATCATGGTCAACCCTCACCCTTGATGCGATAGCTGGCAAACGCCTTTATGTTTGTTCCAGTTCTTCTGTTGACATTCTAGCGAACAATAAAAAGCTCCTTTGCATGCAGAACAGACTTTGTTAGCGGTTTTAGGACATGCACTGCAAACCCTTTTTTGCCCTTTCTTTGTTTGCTGCAGCGCTGGGAGCGAATCTTCAGTTTTTACATCCTCTTCTGCGTTTTTTTTGTCCTGCTGTCTTAACGCTTCTGTGAGGCGCATAACCGCTACATCTCCTGCCTCCTCAAGGGCTTCCATTCCCTCGGTGACTCCCCTACCTACAGCTTCTTCGACCGCTTTTAGATCGTTTGGATCGACTTGGGCAACATTTCTTTGAATGAGCGCATTGACTGCAGCCTCATTATGCTGGACTCCTTGGGAATAAATTCTAAGAAGGAGCTCTCGCGCAGCTACAATGCGTGCCGGAGTGATGTCTATTTCTGGCACTTTAGCTAGCCTTAAAAAGGCTGCTAGCGACTGATCCGATGCAAACTGCACCATCCCGTCAAACCCTGGATTGCCAGGCCCACTTTGGACTTTAAACTCTGGTACTCTTCCTGCCATGTTTTCCTCCTTTTCGAAGAAAGCATGATGCCACGAACTCCCACTAAAAGTGAATTCCTTTTTTGATTTCCCCATGTCTGGTATCCCCTTGCCAAGGTAAATCAATTTTTGTAAGCTGAGGGAAAGTAGGTTTTCTATGTATTATCTTAAGAGCTTGGTGATCAATTTCTTAGTGGTTTTTTTTGCAGATCATATCCTTCCCGGCATCGATGTGACCAATCAGACAAAGCTTCCTCACATTGGGGGAGATCTGATTTTTGCAGCGGTTTTGGGACTGCTCAATTCACTGATTTACCCCATTTTAAAGATGGCCAACCGAGAGGCGTCCGCACCGAAAATCGCCCTGAGTGCGCTGATTTTGAATTTTGCGGCCTATGCAATCATTAAATTGATCCCGATAGGGATCCATGTAATGAGCGTGGAGGGGTATATTCTCGCCTCTGCAGTTGTCATGATTGGCAGCCTGCTGACAAATTTCTTCGAAATGAAACGGCATCAGTCTCATATACCGCCAGGAAACACATAGGCTAAGTTTCGCCGAATTCCCCAAGCGGTGAGAAAGTCTTTGAGACCATACCCGACAAATGTCGATGCATTGTCTGGAAATCCCGAATCGATGCAGTAGACCGTTTTCCTCTCATAGCCCACAACGCACAGGAGATGGCCGACGCTATAGGGTTTGGGAGCGCCAGGGATCTCCCCTTTTACACTCACAACGACAGGACGTCCTTGCATCAGCTGTGCATGCAGGGCACTGAAATCGGCAAGCCGCTCCACGTGGCAAGGAGATCGGAGCTGATGATAGGCTTCCGCGATGTTGAGAATCCAATTGCCGTAGATATCGAACGCATCATCGTAGATACGGCTGGCAAAATCGATCGGATCAAACGATCTTTTCGCCACAATCTTCATCGCCGTGGTCGTAGAAGTGGGAGAGCAAAGGTCTTTATGGCGCGGATGGTCGAGAACCATTTGCGATTGGCGGGGGATCTCCTGAAGAAAAACAGGGGGAAGATCTTCAGGGAGGATTACGGTGTGATGGGCGAGATGGGAAACGCAGGCATACAGGGTGTGGAGTTGACAGAGCTCTTCCCCCTCTACCCTTACCTGAAAGGCCGTGCAAACCTCTCTTGGAATGACGACATCTCGATCATTCTCAGCAAAAGCGGCTTTGCTTTTAAATGACCGCTGGCTATCGGGACCCCATTCGGCATACTTCAGCCATTCCTCCTTCTGTAAACTCACCCAAAATGTCCACTTCGCCCGCTTGGGGCGGATCCCATTCCACGAGAGGATCAATTCGTTGAAGGGAATCGTATGAGTCTCTTCCCAAATGGGTTTGTGGCAAAAATAGGTCTTTGAGAAAGTCATGAAACCCATGTCAGGATTAACGCCGTGTGCGACTTTCAGCTAGGAAACCTGCAAAGTCTTTTGAACCAGGAGACAGAAAAAACGAAGTAACGATAAAACGATATAACGATAGGAAGACAAATTGTTGTTTCGCTGCTTTGCAGCGAAACAACTTCTATCGTTTCATCGTTATATCATTCCATCGTTGCTCCTGCTTGTGGCTACATCGGGCTTTGAATTTTTTCAGGTGGTTTCAAGCCGCAAGAAACTCGCACATCGCGGAATTATTTATCCAATATAGCGGGAGCTCTTCGTTTTAGTCCAACGAACCCGAGGAAAAAGGAAATGGCGGCGAGAAAATAAAAAACCCCGGAGGAACCGAGGAGGCCCATTGCGACTGGAGCGAGGAGAGGGCCGGCAATCGCTCCCATTCCATAAGAAAGGACAAACCCTCCCGTCGCAGCGATGATTTGTTCTTCTTTGACCCGCTCGCAGGCATATGCCATGCTGAGGGGGTAAAGGGTAAAGGAAAATCCTCCAAAGAGCCAGGCGAGGATAAAGAGGAGGTTACCAGCTCCTGCTCCTAGCCATCCAATGGCAATTCCTAAAAGAGCTGTGATAAAACTCACGATATTCAGCACTCGGCGCCGATCCCCTTGATCGGCCCACCAACCTAAAGGCCACTGAAGGCTAAAGCCCCCGAAAATCAAAATGGCCATAAAAGTGCCGATTTCTGAAACATTCATCCCGATCTCTTTTGCATATATCGGAACAAGGCCATAGGTGACTGCAAGCACCATGCCTGAAATCACTCCTCCAATGAATCCATGAGGAGAGATCCGGAAAAGTTGGACGAGATTCAGCCGTACCGCCTCATGGAGTTTCGGCTCCGCAGTTTTGCGCATCGAAATGGGAAGGATCGACACGGCTAAAAGGATCGCGGTGAGGCAATAGGGGAAACTGCTATTCGGATCAGACAGATCGATGAGAAGCTGGCCCGAAGAAAGGGCTGCATAGAAAATAGCGAGATAGATCGAAAGGATCATTCCCCTCTTATTGGAAGCGCTCTGCACGAGAAGCCAGCTCTCGATGATGATGAATATCCCCGCCATGCAAATTCCTCCTGCCAAGCGGAGAAAAGACCAGTACCAAAGATCGATCCAAAAAGCCTGTGCTAACACGAGGACAGTGAGGATCGCCGCAAAGGCGACAAACGATCGAATATGCCCCCCTTTCGAGATCCATCGGTCAATCCAGAAAGAGCCGATCAAAATCCCCACATAAAGAGAGGAAACGACCATTCCGATGCTTTCCGGGCGGTAACCCTCGATCTCAAGCCTTAAGGAAACGAACGTATTGAATAGCCCGCTTGCCATCATCATAAAGACGAGACTCAAGAGGGGGGCAGAGAGGGATTTCAGGAGAGTCAACATACAATTATATCTTGATCTAACCGTTGATTTTCTAGAATATAAAATATAAGTACCTTAAAAACAGATTGTTAAATAACAATTGAAATTAATTGATAGTAAAGTTAATAATTAAAGTATGATTCATAAGATAAAAGAAACTATCGACATTCAAGATGCAATGGACAATCTGGCGGCTATTGTAAGTATTGATATGGAAAATCCTCCGCCCCTGGGGATTGTGAAAAAGCACCGGATTGTGACGACAGAGGAAGAGTTCGCCCCCGATACGGTGCAATGGCTGAGCGGAGAGGGGACGGAATCGATTGTGGACCTGCTCGAGCTGACCTACCGGGCTGTCCACCAGCATCTTTTGAAGCTGTATGAAAGTCCTGAAATGAACTGGGAAAATGAGAAGACGCGCAAGGGAATTGCTGCCATGATGACTCTCGTCGGAGAGTCGGCGCAAAAAATAGAGGCCTTTCTTCTCCTTCGCCTCGGCAAGCCCATGCCCCAGCACATCGCTTCAGGAGAAGAATTTAAAGCTCTGCAGAAATTTTATACGCATCGCTTTGTGAAAAAATTCCCCGACGGAGTAGAGGGCGAAGAGGCCTGGAAACAGGAATGGAGTGAAAACGAAGAATCCCCCCTTCTCGACCTTTCTAAAACCGGTTTGAAAGATTTTGAAACCGTTTGCCGCGACTCTGAATATGAGTTATTTTATATTCGCAATGAGGAGGGGAAGCCCTATTTCAACGCCGAGCTCCTCCGCAACATCAAACTTAGCTCCCAGCTTACTGAGGGGGAGAGCGACTCCTTTGAAGAAGATCCCCTCCTGAAAATCCGTTCCATGCAAGATCGAGATCTCCACGCATCTGCAGGTCAGATCCTCGGCGAATGCCATCCCCCCATTGTGGATTTCTACAAAATCGCTCGAAAATTGGAAGGAAATGAATTGGGAGCGTCGCTGGGAATGGCGATCATCGCCTTGTTTCTTGCGGCAAACCCCCGTTACCTGCTTCAAAACACCCTGGGCAAAAGCTCTTTGCAGTACTTTGATGATTTCCACCACTTTTTACAGCGCGCGATGCGCACCTCAGAATATCAAAAGCTCATCGCCTATCCTCCCGATGCTACTGATAAAGCCTCCCATCTGCTTCTCTATCTCACCCATTCTCTTTGCAAGAGTTTTTTTGAACGGGCCGGCGGCGTCAAACTCGAATCGATCGGCCTCATCCACCGGACCATGCGGCGCGGCGAAGAGATCAAACAAAAAGGCAACGAGCTCCTGCTCAAGGGAGAAACGATTTGGAATCAATTCCTCCTCGACGATGAGAAATACCGCACTTTGCTCGCCAAATTTCCCAATGGCCCCCTCTTCAAAATCTTAGATCTCATCCGAGAAGAAGAAGAAGGGGCGATCGTTCCTTTCGATCCCATTGGACAAGGCAATCTCCCTTCCCGCTCTTATCAAATCGAGAGGAGAGGAAAAAAGATCGATATCCTCCGCCTCCCCTCCCCCACGCGGCAAGGGCTGATCCACAAAGTGGATATCGCCGATGAATTCCGCGGATATCTCCGCGCTTTAGCATGCAATGCCCCTGTCCACAAGCACCTTCTGATCAATCTTCAGGATCGCACTTCGTGGAAAGAATACGCCCGAAGCCGCGCTCTTGAAACCCTGCAATTCCACGCAGAATTCAACCACCAGCTCCTCGTCATCACCCTCCCCAAATCGACCGATTTCTACCATCAGAACAACGAATACCTCAATCTCAATAAAGCGGAAGATTTTCTCAAAGCGTTTCACGAACAACTCTCCGCTCCTGAAGAGTGCGGCTACTTTTTCCCTCCCTCATTGAAAAATACGGAGCTCGCCCGTTTTACCGATACGGCCCTAACCGCGATTCACCAACTCTTTTTTCACAACAAAAACAGCCTGACGCGACGCAATCGGGAAGACTTTATTGAAATTTTCTACCAGTTTTTCATCCTTAAATGCATCGATATGCTCGAGCCGAATTCGATCAGTTTCACTTGTAAAGATGCCATTGATACAGGGGCTGCCCAGCAGGGGACTTTTTATGGGTTTGTACAGCTTTTAGCAGGTGATTTTTCAGGGAAAGAGAGCCAGGATTTTCTCCGATGGCTTCTTTATACGCCTGCCCTCTTTATTCGAGAGCGAGCCATTGATCCAGAGCGCTTGAACCGCACCATTTCTGCTCTTGAGCGTTTGGATGGGGAAATGAGCGAACGGAGAAAACAAATCATCAAAACATTTAGCGAATTTTACCACCCACAAACCTTCAAAACCCTCACCATTCATGTTAAATAAGACCGAATTCACGAAGCGCACAGGGATTTCTCTTCCCCTTATCCAAGCTCCCATGGCAGGGGTCACGACCCCGGAGCTCGTCGCCGCCGTCTCCAACGCGGGCGGCTTAGGTTCCCTGGGAGCTGCCCTGATGCAGCCTGACGAGCTTCGGAAAACGATCCACCGCATCCGTGAACTCACGCAGCGCCCCTTTAACGTCAATTTATTCATCCCCTCTCCTCATCAAAGAGAACCCATTGTTTACGAGCCTTTTTTGCAGCATTTGAAACAGTATGAAAGCGAATTGGGATTTGGAGTATCTCGAGAATTGTCTCCCCCACCCCCTTTTGAAAAACAGATCGAAGTGCTTCTTCAAGAAAAGGTCCCTATTTTTAGTTTCACGTTTGGGATCCCTCCCCTTTCTATACTTCAGGACTTTCAGAAGCGAAACATCCTCGTGATCGGCACTGCCACTCATGTCAAAGAAGCTTTGGCTCTTCAAGAGGCGGGAGTAGACTTCATTGTGGTGCAAGGAAAAGAAGCAGGAGGACATCGGGGGACCTTTCTCGAAGACTCCCTCCTTCCCACTCTGCAGCTCATCAAAGAGATCCGATCTCATGTCAAAAAGCCGCTGATCGCCGCAGGGGGGATCATGGAGAAGAAAGACATCCTCGCTGCCCTGAACGCAGGCGCCGCGGCCGTACAAATGGGAACCGCCTTCATCACCTGCGCGGAGAGCAGCGCCCACCCCGCCTATAAAAAAGCCCTCCTAGAATGGAAAGGGAGAAACACGGTTCTGACAAAAGCGTTTACAGGCAAAGAGGCGCGGGCCATTGAAAATCGGTTCACGCAAGAAATCGGAGATGTGGAAATTCCCCCCTTCCCCATCGCCCAATCCCTGACAGGGCCGATGCGCAAAGCGGCAACGGCTGCGCACAACCCGGAGTTCATGTCTCTTTGGGCAGGAGAGAAGTTCCGTTTTTGCCATTCAGGCACTGCTCAAGAATTGATTCGGGCACTCTGGAGTTTGGACCAAGGCACCGATCATTAAAAACACTTTTTTAACCACAGAGGACACAGAGCACACAGAGAAGAACTTTAAATCCTGAAATGCGGAATTTTTTGGTTAAATATTGCGCGTTTCGCGCCTCTGTGTGCTCTGTGCTCTCTGTGGTTTTAAATTTTTCTTTTTAATGGTCGGTGCCCTAATTCAAACTCCAGAGCACTAGCAAAAATTCTTGAAATCCCGTAAGCTCTAAGCCATGCGATTTTTCTTTCTCCTTTTGCAAGTTTGCCTTTTTGCGGCCGACTTTGATTGCGTGGTGGTGGGATCCAGTCCCTTTTCTCTTTTTGAAGCTCTGTATCAGTGCCACTCGGGGAAAAAAGTGCTCATCCTCGAGGAGGCGGCCCAGTGTGGAGGAGCGTGGAAAGCAATCGATATCTGCGGTATTTGCCATGCTGATTTAGGCTGCCATCAAGTAGGCTGCGACATGCAGCTAAAGGCTTTTTTAGAAGAATATGCGGGCTGTAAAATCGTTTCCATGGACCATCCTACCCTCCCTTTTGAGGCTGTATCAGAAAGTCCCAATGGGTGGTACTTTTCCCAAGGGTGCTTTGAATTGATCGACCATTTGCTCCACCTCATTGCCGCCACAGACATTGCCCTCTGTACAAATTGCCAAGTAGAACGCGTTTCCATCGATCCTTCGCAGAACATCGCAAAGGTACAGACAAAAAATGGCTCTTACACCACAAAAAAACTGATCGTTACGCCGATGAGTGTTCTCCCTCCTCAAAATCAGGGAAAATCAAAATATTACCACCTCTATCTCTTAATCCAAGATCCGACCCCTCCCCGCTTTACGTATCAAGGAGGCCTAGTCAGCGGGAGTTCTCGCATGATGAACCTGACCCATTTTGTCGGCCTGGCGGAGACAGGCCGGCAGCTCGTCGTCCTGCAAATGCACAATGAATCCCATGTAACCGATGGGCAATTCTACGTCGATGCGCTGAAAAACCAATCCCTTCTCGATGTAGGAGCCTATCTTCTGAAAGCTGAACCCTACATCTACGAAGCAGGAGCTTTTCAGCAAGGGCTGATTTCCGAAATGGGCGCTCAAGAGCTCATCGAAGTTCTCCAAACGGCCCATTTCCTAAACC
>Ga0207072_1023_pt1 | contig 50919 bp, 41 predicted proteins | sample Alteio_BWMinHeat_68_FD_153570 | JGI IMG/M metagenome (GOLD analysis project Ga0207072, IMG submission 153570) | Enriched cells from forest soil in Barre Woods Harvard Forest LTER site, Petersham, Massachusetts, United States -... | ecosystem: Environmental > Terrestrial > Soil > Temperate forest >... | reverse complement strand
GAATTGTATTCAATTTTACGAATCGACCCTCGTTTGCCATATGAATATGTAATGGGAGCAGATAAACCAGGTAAAATTTTGGTATGCAATCTACCGAACTGATCATAGGTAAATTCTACCCTCTTTTCGTCAGCAGTGCCCTTTGCTTCAACTAGCAATTCCAAACGATCCATTGGCCCATACTTATAATAAGTGGTTTGCATGCCCAAAGATTTCCCTTGCAAAAGAATCTCATTAAGCTCGAGAGCCTTATTCCCCGATGCATCATATAAGTTCTTTTGAGAAGATAAAGGGACTCCTTGTGGATGAGCCTTGACTATTGATACAATGCGCCTTAGTGCATCAAAAGTGATTTGAGTTTGCATAGAACGAGAATCAATCACCGTTTTTCGAAGGGTATTTCCTCCATAATCGATATTAACAATGGTCTCATTGCCTGAAGCATTAGAATAGGAGATCAGCTCTCCGAAAGGGTCATAATCTGTTTTGATAAGGCTTTGTCTTTGTCCATTGTGGAAGGTGTATTCCTCAATACAATCGCCAGAGCTGTTGTATTCATAATTTCGCTGAACCAAAATGCGGCCATCCGCGCTTTCGTTCCACTTTTTTATGGTTTGGTTGAGAAGGTCATACTCATAACATTCAGAAAAATAATCGCTTACATCTGGACCACACCATATTTTCTTTTTAACCTCACGTCCTAAACTATCGTAGAAAAATTCGGTTTTGCGTGAGGTTGGGTCGTTCTTGGAAGAATTTCCATCATATTGGATAGTAGATATGACTCTCCCTGCTGGGTCATATTGAAAGTGAGTAATTCGCTCAAATTCGTCTATTCCTTCGATTTCTGTTTCTTCAAAAACCCGAAAACCATTGTATTGATACGAATGCCCTTTGAGATAATGAAGCTTGTCCCCTGTTTCGACTTTTGAAGTCTCCTGATAAGAGACTCTGCCGAGGTAGTCATATTCATGGACCGTCACCTGGTTGTCTCGAGTCAAAGAACGGTGTAGACTTCCCTCTGTGTCATATTTGAAAAGCTCAGAAGTTCCATCTGGATAGAGAATATAGGTTGGGGATCCTCGAATATTGTAAAACGTAGAAGTTACATAACCCTTAGGGTCAGTGATCGAAAGAGCATTTCCAAAGATATCATACGAATATGAAAAAATTGGTTGTATAAGCTTTTCATCCTCATCAAGAACAGATGGTTGGGTCACCTTTTCTAACCGGCCAAACTCGTCATAATCAAATTTCCTGAGTCCTCCAAATTGGTCGATTGAAGAGATTTTTCTATCTAAACTATCAAATCCATATTTTTCAACAGCCTGAAGACCTTCTGCTGATTCAGCAATTTGGAAACAGCGATTCTTCAAATCATATTTTTTTTCAATTGTCTTTTTTTGATGTGGAATGGTAATCAGTATCTGATTCCCAACACCATCATAATTATAATGAATTTTCCGACCTTTTGGATCGGTTTCAGTCTCAACTTGGCCAAGATTCGTATAAGTATTGGCAACCGTATAGGCAAGAACGTTTTTATCGTCGTAAATTTCCGTTGAACGAAGCTGTCCTTGTGGAAAATAGGAATGAACCAATTTACGCACCAAGATTGCATTCTTTGTTCTGATATCAAGAGCTTTTTCTTCTACAATTTCTGGGAATCCGACTCCGGGAAAATTTTCCTTCGGGTGAATAACAGTGATGTGCCTTTCCGTTACATTAATAAGTTCTTTTGGATCTTCTTCAGAGCCGTCATCTTCGATAATATTATCGCAAGCTCCATCAGAGTTATAAGAATAAATCATTCTTTTTAATGTCTCTTCCTCATTGGATTTGATGAATTTTTTGATTAATCGATTGGTGCCAGGGCCGTATTCAAACAGAACCTGATTGCCTTTGCAATCTTCGATTTTTGTAAGGAGATTGAGGTTATTTTTAGAATACCTATATGTTTTGACATGCTGTTCAACTTGATTTTCATTGAGAAGTTTTCCCTTTTCATCAAGATTTAAGAATATCTCATTCTGTCCTGTCAGATTTCCATAGAGCCATTCTTTCTCGATATTTCCGCGATCATCGTATTTGAAAGCATGTTGAGAATATACATGACCCTTTCCATCAGCAACGGTCATAGACTTAAGCATCCCACTATCTTGCTCTGATTCACCCCAATATTTGCGGTCTATTCGGTAGAGATCGCCTTTTCTATCATATTGTTCAATCGCTATGAGTCTTTGATGTGTGTCATATAAATATCTGGTTTTCAAGTTATTTACGTTAAATACTTCAGTAAATCCCCCTCCATATGTGAATCGCTGAACAATTTCAGACTCATCGGGAACCACAGCAGGTCCCTTTAAAACTTTTACACGCCCATTATCATCGTACTCAACACTGAAGAATCTACCGTCAGGCAAGACTTTCTTTTTGAATATGTATACCCCATTTTCTACTTCGTATTCATAGGAAATGGGGATACAATGAGATCCCTCTATCTTTTGAAGGGCGAAAAAGGAATGAGTTGGAAATTTAATTTCCTGAAAGTGATATTTTAAAGTTCTTTCATCGCTAGTTATTGCTGTGATCGCGCATTGATCGCCCTTATATTCATAATCAAAACGAATCGATGCATGTAGCTTTTTTTCTTTTGAATCTTTCATCTCTACGAGAGAAAGATGGCCGTTTTCATAGGTGAACAGGATAATATTTCCACTTGGAAATTTCTCAGAAACCAGTTGAAAATATTTTAGATTAGAAACTTCCGATATTAGTATTGATGGAATTTTTCCACTAAAAATATCATCAGGCATTCCCGATATGTGACGATAGATCCGTTTAGTACCATCTCCGAGAATGAGTTCGCAAGTATCTCCCTTGCAATGCAAGCGATTGTTCTGATGATTCGTCTGGCCATTTATGGCTTCAGCATAGGTATTAACCATGCCAATCCCATCTTTGAACGCATTGACCTTGAGGGGCTCTTTTCCCTGTCCGCTATAAGTAAGAGTAGCTCCAGAGCGTTCGCCAGTGAAGGCACATAGAGTTCCATCGGGATGTTGCCCTAAAATCAAAAGACATTGAGGGAAGATCCGCCACCCTCCAAAATTTGTGGTTTCTAGTTCCTCCTTGCTACTATAAAATCTGGTAAGGATTAGAGGATCAGGGCCTATTACAACAAGATCGGTTTCGACTGCAGTAAAACATCCATCAATTACGCTAACCCCTTTCACATAACTTGCCGGATCGTTTCCTCTGAATGGGATGTAGTTTCCCGCAATAGCGTGGATCGAAGATGGTGCAAAGCTAAGAGCAGAAAAAAGCAGTTGTGTGAAGGTTTTCATAATTCGCATTTTTCCTCTGCGACCTTTGCGTTTCTGCGGTAAACTTTTTTTATTGAAGATCAGGCTATCTTTAAAAAGGATATTCGATAAAGGAAATTTTGCGTCTTTGAACCTATCCCAATAAAATTTTTCGTCGAGTTTTTGGTTGCCCCCTTTTTTGTCCTATTTCCGTCGCAGCGTAGAGCCAAATGTAAAGCGGCTTTACATTTGGAGAAGGCGATAGACTTCTTCCATTTGATCCAAAGTATGCGTAAAGGTGAACTTGTCCAAAACCAATTGCCGGGCTTTTTGTCCGAGCTGGTGGCGGAGAGGTCCGTTTTCTCGGAGCGCGAGAACAGCGCGGGCCACTTGATCCGGAGAAAAGGGAGCGACGGTAAAACCCGTGATCTGGTCCAGGCAAATCTCGCCTAGTCCTCCCACTGAAGTCGCCAGCAGCGGTTTGCCGAGATAGGCTGCTTGCAAAATGGCCTGCGACACCCCCTCATGAGCAGTGCTTAAGAGAGCAAATAGATCGAGAGCGGCCATTGCGGGAAATGGGGGATCGAGATGGCCTGTAAAATGGACGATGTTTTCCAATTGCAATTTGCGGGCGTAGTTCTTATGCCGCTCTGCGTGTCCGCCGCCGATGATCACCCATTTTAAATGGGGAGTATTTCGCAAGAGATCGGCAGCTTTGAGCAAATCGTCGATCCCTTTCCAGGAGCGCATGAAGCAGACGGTCCCAACGAGGAAATCATGGATAGAAATTCCGAGTTGTTTCCGGAATCCCGCTGCGTCTTTTATATCGGCTCTGATTTTATTAGGGTCAACTCCAGTGGCTACCGAGCGGCATTGATGGGTTTTTTTCCCCGACTGCTGAGAGATCATAGGGAGGATGGAAGAACAGGTCGTCACGACAAAATCGGCGAGTTTTCCATAGACCATTCGGCTGTTCCATCCCGGTTTAATGGGAGTGGAGAGATGGCGGGTGCGAATCAGGGCTTTTTTGGCGATGCGCGCGGCAATGCCCCCAATCCAGCCATCTAAAGAAGAATGGGTGTTGACGAGATCGATCTGATGGCGCCTTAGGATCCACAGAAGGCGGAATAAAGTGAGCGGCCAAGCGAGGCGTTGAAAACTCAGTTCATAAACCGTAAATCCCGCCTGACGCGCTGGAGCGACGAGGCCGCCCCCTTTTGTGACGGCTAAAAAGATGTGGTGGCCCCGCTCTCTCATCCCCTCCGCTTCGCGCAAAATGCGGATTTCTTGTCCCCCCCAACCAGAGGAAGCTTCTAGATGCAGAATGTTCATAGCGACAAGATCCTCCGGTGGCCAGCAGAAAAGGGGAGCTCAGAGAGGAGTTCTCGAGAAATCCATTCGTAGCCTGCAATGGGGTTAGGGGTCTCTGTTGTGTAGCAAATGGGAAAAAGGTGGGCCTTGAATCGGGTAAATGTATGGGTGATGGGGGGGAGTTTTTGAACGATTTCCACAGGTAAGCCAAGAGTGCGTTGGATGGCCTGCACAATGGCTTTTTGTGTCCAATGGCCTTCTCCCATTTCAAAATAGGGGAATTCGTAGAGATCCGCCATCACCTTGCCTCTTTCTCCTTTTTTGACGAGGATCTTGCCGCCCGACTCGATGAGGGCAACGGCCCGCTTCAACTGGGTCACTTGTTTTTCTCCCGTGGTGATGGGGAGGAATTCGGCTTTGTGTTGCCCTAAGCAATTTTTCTGCAAAGGGCATGCTTCACAACGCGGTTTTCGAGTACAAACGGTAGCGCCCAGTTCGATGAGCGCTTCCGCAGTGATCCACGGCTCAGTTGCATCTAATAGGGATTCGGCAGCGTCCGCAATTTTTCTCTTTACAGATTGCTGATCCACGTTTTCTTCAATGGAAAAATAGCGAGCGACCACTCGCGTCACATTGCCGTCAACTGCTGCGGCTTTTTGCCTGAATCCAAAGCTCAAAATCGCGCCGACAGTATACGGACCCAGGCCGCATATCGATGCCAGATCTTTCCGATTTGAGGGGATTTCACCTCCAAAGTACTCTACGATTTGCTGTGCTCCTTTGTGCAGATTGCGGGCTCTGCTGTAATAGCCAAGCCCTTCCCATGCCTTAATCACTTTTTCAAGAGGGGCTTCTGCTAAGGTCCGTACATTGGGAAAAAGAGTTAGCCATCGTTCGAAATAGGGGATAACGACAGTGGCACGGGTTTGCTGAAGCATCACCTCAGAGATCCAGACCTTGTAGGGGGTAGGTGTTTTCCGCCATGGAAACTCTCTTTGATTTTGCTGAAACCACTCGTGCAATTTTCTCATGTATGAGAGTATATCTAGTGGAGCGGTTTTCGCCTATGTATGCCGGGCTCATTTACGACGATTCGCGCCATTACATCGATCATCTAGCTCCTTTTTGTGCGCTTCTCAACTGGCCGCTGATCGTGTGCGAACCCACTGTGGCCGCATTAGCTCGCGCTTACTACCCGGATCTCGAGGTGAAGGAAATCCCTCTTTGGGATCTCCAGCTCCCCTCCCACATTGTCACCTGTGATCCCCTCCCCATGTTTCAAGCCGCATTTCCCACCCAAACCTGTAAAACTCTATGGCTGCCGCACGGCAATTCAGACAAAGGGTGGAAGGGCCCTTTTTTTGAAGGCTTAGGAGAGATCGCTTTTGTCTATGGGCAAAAAATGATCGATTTCATGCGGGCTAAAAACGGATCCCCGCAAACACTTCGAGTCGGGAATTTTCGGTGGCATTATTTTCTCAAACATCAGGCATTCTACCAGAAAATGACCCTTCCTCTAAAGAAAAGCAGCAAAAATATCCTATATGCTCCTACTTGGGAAGATTCGGAAAACAACGGTTCATTCTGGAAAGCATTCCCCATTTTAGCAGACCATTTTCCAAAGGAGTGCCATTTACTCGTCAAGCTGCATCCAAATACCCTCTGGACATTCGCAGCGGAAGTGGAGATGTTGATAGGCCGCTACGCAAAGGGAAAAAATATTTTCTTTCTTCCTGAAATACCTCCGATATACCCTATCCTTGCCCAGTGCGATGCCTATATTGGAGATATGTCTTCTATCGGTTATGATTTTTTAACATTCGATAGGCCGATGTACTTTTTCAACGCAAATCAAGAATTGCCGTTGCACCGCTGCGGTGCCGCTATCGAACCTAAACATTTCGCCTTTTCTCATCAGGATCCCTTTTCAGAGATCCGAAAGGCCACCTACGACTATACGTTTGATCCTGCCCCCAATTGGAATCAGCTCAAGGAGCAAATTCATGCGTTGTGCGGCGTTTAATACGGGGGCCTCTTACCTGCTCGACCATATTGCCCCTTTAGCGGAATGGATGCAAATGCCGCTCATCACGACGGAAGAGAGAAATGCGGCTCTAGCAGAGCGCTATTATCCTCAGGTCGAGGTGCGCTTGATGCCAGATCTAGAATTTAGGCTCTGTGAAATTGCGGAACAGTTTGATGTCCTCTTTGAATGTAAACATTGGGCTCCCCATTTAAAATGGCTCTTCCGCCAGCTCTATCATAAAGAAATGGGGTTAGTTTTATGCCCTCATGGGCAGTCAGACAAGGGATTTAGATCCCCTCTGTTAGCACCTTACGCCTTTCACGATGCGGTTTTGTTCTATGGAGAATTGATGATTCAAATGTTGAAAGATCTCAAGATTTGGCCTTCCATTGCAAACTATGCCATCGTGGGCAATTATCGCTTTCAGTGTTATCAAAAGCATCAAATGTTTTACGACGCAGTGGCTGAACAGGAGATTTTTTCCAAACTCGCCAAAAAAAATCGGACGCTTCTCTATGCCCCCACTTGGCGCGATGGGGATACGGGGACCTCCTTTTTCGAATATGGAGCCGAGATCATTTCCCAATTGCCTTCTGACTGGAACCTGATCGTCAAACTCCATCCACTCTTAGAAGAGTGCGATCCCGCTCTCTTTTATTCGGTGGTAGCCCTTGCCGATGCAAAACCCAATGCGCTCCTGATTCAGGAATTTCCCCCTGTTTACCCCATTTTAGCAAAAGTCGATGCCTATCTCGGCGATTTTTCCTCTGTCGGCTACGATTTTCTTCTCTTCCAACGGCCTATGTTCTTTTTACCTACTCAAACTCCAGGTAGGCTCCATTCTTGCGGAACAATCCTCGAACCCACCTCTCCCCTTTATTCCCAATTGGAAGCGCCAAATCTCCATGCGGAAGTACAAAAAACTCTTTATGAATTTGCTTTTTCTCCAGGTCACTCGCTCAATGAAGATAAGATAAAAACCGTATGCAAGTCATTGAGGTGATTGACAGAGGGGCGCACCTCAATTTCATAGGCATAACTCCCTTCTTTAAGAGCCTCTACCCATGTCACAGTCCCCACGCGCAGCCCCCGTGGAAAGACTCCATCTAATCCCGAAGTGACTAAGAGATCCCCTTCTTTCAACAAGGGGAGTTCCCCCCTTGAATCGGGAAGAGTTCCCCTTTTGTCGGGATAGTCGAAATGAAACCCTATCCCCTTGAGAAGAGGTCCTCGAGATCTCCAAAAAGGGGCGCTGCTCCCGTGGACTTCCCCTTTGGCTAAATACCCGTCTTCCCACTTTACCCCGCTCCGCTCTTGAAGATGGTGCAACTGAGCGAAAAAGGCCTCTTTTTCGACCTCTGTAGAAAAGAGATCGTCTCGATTTTTCAATTGATGCAGAAGGGCTTGCAGTTGATGGGCAAGTTCCCGATTTTGCGCGGCGCCTCTGCATATCTGTACCGCGGGAGAAAGGCCTGAGTCGGTAATGAGCCGAATGCGCGCTTGCTTTTTCCCCACGTAGTCGACAACGCCTACAAGAGCCCCATCTTCGGCGAGAACGGGGCTATTTTTTGCAATCAGGGTGTGGCCGAGAATCCGATTATTTTCTTCTCCTACATTGACCCAGAGACTGCTGCTCCAAGAGCTCGGATCGCGATAGATCACTTGGGCGGGCAACGAAGAGAGCTGGCCTAGCAACAGCTCACGCAAATGGCCGGCCCGTTTTTGGGAAGGTTCCCCTTTTAAAGATTCAAACTGCTCTCCCAGTCGTTGGCCAAAGAGGACCCATTCATAGGCATGATCCATCTGCGTGCGCAAGTGTTGGTTCTCCAATTGAAGGCGGGCCCGTTCAGCAGATCCGTTTTCCACCGATGGACGTCCAAAAGGGGCAACGGCGATGGAGCGGATCCGATCGCTCAGGCCCTTTGGAAGATTGATCCAGCAGAAAAGAAAAAGGGCTAAACCTAAAAAAGGGAAGGTTATGGTTCGGCGCATATAGTAAGTAAGCTATTGACTACATAATCGATATTTTTAGAGGTCAATCCTGCGATGCTGATCCTCCCATTATCGGTGAGATAGATCCCGAATTGGTCAATCATTTTTCGAACCTGGCTCTTATCCAAATCGATAAAGGAAAACATCCCTTTATGTTTCCGTAAATAATCAAAATTCAAGCGCTTTGTTTTTTCCATCAGGCGTTGCACTAAAAGCTCCCGCATCGCGTGGAGCCGATGGCGTATCCCTTCCAAATCTTTTTGCCAAAGCCCCCTCAATTCCTCTTGTTTCAATACTTCTACAACCAGGCGGGCTCCATAGGCTGGAGGGTTGGAATAGAGGGCTCGGATGATCCTCTTCACGTGGCTGCCAATTCTAAATTTTACTCCAGGATTTTCATCGACGACGAAAAGAGCTCCCACTCTCTGGCAATACATGCTGAAATTCTTGGCGCAAGAATAGGCGATCAGCATTTCATGGCCGTCGCTGAGAAAAAGGCGCACCGCTTCCGCATCTTTTTCCACCCCCTCTCCCAATCCCTGATACGCAAAATCAAAAAAGGGAAGAAGCTTTTTCTGTTTCATCACCCGGGAAATCTCTTTCCATTCCTGAAGGGTAGGATCGCAACCTGTGGGATTATGGCAGCAAGCATGCAGCATCACTGCCCTCTTTTCAGGCAGTTTCGCCAAGAATCCAAGCATCGCCTCTAGATCAAACCCTTTTTTCTCACGGCTATAATAGGGATAGTCTTCCACCTTGCATCCGGCCCGCTCTAGAACCGAGCGGTGATTTGGCCATGTGGGGTTGGGGAGGCAAACCGTTTTTGTCACTTCTTGCGCGAGAAACTCAGCTCCAACGCGCAGCGCTCCTGTGCCGCCCGTGGTATGGGCCGCATAGATCTTCTCGCGAGCCCCCTTCCATCCCTCCTCCCCAAACACCAGAGGGCCCAGCAATTCGACCATGCTGTTCAAGCCGTCGATCGGCAAATAGTCGACATCCTGCTCGCTGATTTGTTCTTTTGCCCTCCTCACAGAACTCAGTAGTTCTGTCCTAAGGTGATCATCTTTGTAAATGCCGACCATGAGATTCACCTTCTCTTTACGGCTATCAGCTGCGAAAGCCCCAAGGAGGCCGAAAATCGGGTCCGGTTCTGCTTCCTTCAATTCGTGGAAAAACATGGTTGCCCCCATTTGCGGCTTATTCTACTCCTTGAATCAAAATAGGCAAACATCTATAAACTTTGGCTCATGGGGCGTTAGCTCAGTTGGTAGAGCGCAACAATGGCATTGTTGAGGCCAGCGGTTCGACCCCGCTACGCTCCAAATTCATTCCCCTTCGAGGAGATCGAGAAAGGCTTGGAGCTGCTTGGCGCGGGTAGGATGGCGCATTTTGCGGAGGGCCTTGGCTTCGATCTGCCGCACCCGCTCGCGCGTGACTTTGAACCGAACGCCGACTTCTTCCAGAGTTTTCGGCTTGCCATCGAGCAGGCCGAAGCGCTCGATCAGAACCGTTCTCTCGCGATCGGTAAGAGTCGCGAGCACTTCGTTCATTTTGTCTTTCAGGATCGCGTAGCCAGTGGCTTCCGCGGGAGATTCGATGCCGGTATCTTCGAGGAAGTCGCCAAATTGGCTCTCGCCCCCATCGCCGACCTCTGCCTGAAGCGAAATGGGGTGTTGGGCAATCTTGTAGATCTCGCGGACCCGTTCCGGGGTAAGGCCGAGTTCATTGGCGAGCTCCTCAGGAGTGGGTTCGCGGCCCGTTTCCATCATGAGTTTTTTCGCCCCCCGCAGCACCTTGTTGATCGTCTCGATCATGTGAACGGGGATGCGGATCGTACGGGCTTGATCGGCAATCGCGCGGGTGACCGCCTGTCGGATCCACCAAGTGGCATAGGTGGAAAACTTATACCCGCGCCGGTATTCGAATTTTTCCACTGCTTTCATCAGCCCCATGTTCCCTTCCTGGATCAAATCGAGGAAGGAAAGGCCTCTGTTGGTGTATTTTTTCGCGATCGAAATGACGAGGCGGAGATTGGATTCGACCATTTCGCGCTTGGCTTCCTGGCTCTTATCCATCCATCGCTGCAGCATCCGGACATCTTTTTTAAACTCTTCCAGATTGCGTCCGGCCGCCAGCTCCCGCTTGTAGAGCTTTCGCTTGGCTGCAGCGAGTTTGCTAGCGGCGAATTTATTTTTTTCAGCGCGTGGGGTCAATTCCTGGATTTCTTTTTCCAGCTGTAAGAAGCGGTCGTAGGCGGCGAGAATCACCTCGCCAAAGTCTTCAATGATATTGTGGCGGCAGCAGAATCTGCGCAAGTAAGCTTGGGCGCGGATGCGGCACTTTTCCACATTCTCCATCAACTGAACGCGGGCCTCTTTTTTCAAAGTAGAGTCGCGCCCTTCCACGAGGAGTTGCTCCAGAAGCTGGTCTTCGCTTTTCATCAGGTCGCAAAGTTTGGGGAGCAAATTTAAGAAATGGGCTTTATCTGCCACTTCTTTTTCTGCAATGATCTTATCAAACCGCTCTTTGGTCGAAATCAAATAGCTCGCAATGGAGATCGCTTCGCGGATGGAATAGCGGAAGCGCATGATGATCTTTTCAATCTGGATTTGCGCCTTTTCAATTCTTTTGGAAATTTCCACCTCTTCCTCTCGGGTAAGAAGGGGAACAGAGCCCATTTCCTTGAGGTACATGCGGACAGGATCATCGGAAGTTCCTTCTGTCCGCTTGGGAAGCCCCTCGAGCTCTTTGGCCTCCTTCTTCCTCTCTTTTTGCCGTTCGACTTCCGCTTGGTTGAGCACCTGAATGTCCATCCCGCTCAAATAGATCAGTACTTGATCGATCTGCTCAGGGGAATCGAAAGTCATCGGGAGAATTTCGTTGATTTCCTCGTAGGTGAGATATCCTTGCTCTTTGGCGATAGCAACCAGCTCTTCAATTTTTTGCTGGTGCTGCGGATTGTTAAAAGATGTCGTGCTGGTCATGCCTTCCTAAGAACAGGTGAGAAAAAGATATTGCAATAAAAAGACAAAAATATTGTGGATGGGAGCCTCTCTTTCTGTCAACATCATATAAACTCACAGATTATTTGCAATACTTTCTATGGCCCTTTATGCTGTCGACGATGACGACCTGATCTCTGCGGGAAGTGCGGAGCCGGGAAAAATCTATTGGTGTCTCGATTGTTTCGGCCCTGTCAAAAGGCGGAGGGGAAAGAGTTGGCTCCCCCATTTTTACCACCTAAAACCCGCCCCTCAATGCCGTCTTTACAGCAAGACGGAGGACCATTTATTAGCCCAAATTCAACTGCAAAAATTGTTTCCAGAAGGGGTGCTCCAAATCGAACGCCCCTTTCTCAAGATCCATCGCGTAGCCGATGCCTGCTGGGAAAGGGAAAAGATTGTTTTTGAAATTCAATGCTCTCCTTTGACCGAAAAAGAGGCAGAGATGCGCATTGGTGACTACCGCAGCGCAGGGTACGAAGTCGTTTGGCTCCTCGATGACAGGCGGTATAATAAACGGATCGCCCGCCCTGCCGAAGAGTACCTCCGCCGCAGAGCGACCTATTACCTCTCGATCCGCCGCCGCCTGACTTCAGTATACTACGACCAATTTGAACTCTTCAGAGAAGGCCAAAGGGTTAAAAAAGGGAGGCCGATGCCCATCGACCTAAGAAATATTCGGCGGATGCCAAAAGTCCATTTTCAAGAAGAGCTTTTTCCCAAACAGATCATCCAGCTCAGCTGCGTGAAGTATTTTTACGGAGACCGGATGCACCGCGCCCTGCAAAATCATAGGCTACTCATGCAAAACTGGCGGGCCCTTGAAATCCACCTTGCAAAAGCCAGCCGCAGACCCACCAAACTGCAGCTCTGGCTGCGCCGGCACATCGCTATCCCCTATTCCTCCTTGCTTGGGAAATTGATTAGACAATTGCGTTGAAATAAAAATTGGGGTGAATGAGAAGGGCCAGAATCAGCCTAAAGAAACAGCCGATCAGGGCAAAAGGCAAAAGGAGCCAATCGGCCAGATCCTTCGCAAAGCTCGCTATCCGAAGAATGAAAAATTCTCGCGCCCTTGCTGAACTACCCACTGTCATGAAAATGAAAAGGGCCGCGATGCATACCGCAAACCCCCTGAAAAACGTCTTGAACGCCTTCACCAAAAGGGCGAACGGGAAAACAACACATCTTTTAAAGAAATCTTTTAGGCAAAGAAGGCGCCCCTGCACTGTATTCTTTAACGGAGGGCCGCTCGAAATTTCAAAAAAAGACTGCGACTCAGAGCAATTCATTTTAATTTAAAAATTTGTTCAATCAATTATACAAAGGACAGTCTTTTATATAAACAGAAGAAATATATTAATATACCGCAACAAATTGCCGATCGGATCAATAACCCCGTAGGAAAATTTTTCTGTAAAGCGGAAAGTTGTGGTTTTTTCGGATGGTACCAAACAGTCCAACTCTCTTTTGCCTTCTCTTTAAGGGCAGAAAAGGCGGCCATTTCATTGAGATAGTACGGAGGATTTAGCGTAAACAGCCCTTGCCAAGTTTTTCCTTGAGCCTCGAAAGTATAACTCGCTTTCAGGGCAAAGCGATCTTTAATTCCTACCGTTTCCCACTGAGTAATGTGGGCCTTTGCTTGGCTTTGAAGGGAGAAATAGCGAACAAAAGCAGCTCCTAAGCGGATGGAAAAATGGAGGGTGATGGCGCATACACCTAAAAGCAAAAGAAGCTGAATCCGTTTTTGCGACATTCAAATCATTACGAATTTTAAGGGAGGGATTATAGTGGTCCCATTGAATATTCGCAAACGAGGGAACATGGCTGAAGACAAGACAGCAAACAAAGCTCCTACGCCTAAGAAGAAAGCCGAAGGAAAAACGGGACAACCTTCTGCTTTAAAAAGGGATTTGCAGAACAAAAAAAAGCGGCTCCGCAATCGATCCTACCGCGCCTCTGTCCTCACATCCATTCGCGCCTTGGAAAACGCTCTCAATCAGAAAGAGGCGCCTGAGTCTATAAAGACAAAATTGAATGGGATTTATAGCATTATGGATAAAGGCGTTAAAAGAGGGGTGTACAATTCTCAAAAGGCTGCCCGAACCAAGTCCCGCCTCGCTGCCCGCTGCTCCAAATAGCTTTCAAATTTTTTGAGGGCTTGTTAACCAATTATTTCAGTAGCTTCCTATTTTTTTTATTGTTAAAATCATTCCAAAATTAATTTTTAAGGAGGTTAAATATGGCAAATGCTGCTCAGCCTGCTGCCCAAGCTGCTGCGAATGTTCTTAATCCTGCTCCTGCTCAGCCTGCTGCCCAAGCTGCTGCGAATGTTCTTAATCCTGCTCCTGCTCAGCCTGCTGCCCAAGCTGCTGCTGTAAATGTCGCCCAAGCTGTTGCAAATGTTGCTCCACCTGCTCCTGCTCAGCCTGCCGCCCAAGCTGTTGCGAATGCTGCACCTACTATAAAAAGCTGTAAAGCATTGATTGCAGATTGTGAAAAAATGGTAAGACTCGAAACAGGCTCTCTCAGAAGATTATCGACCGAATTGGAGACCTTCGAGGAATCAGTTATTGAAAAACAATGGGAGAAGTTCAATGAGAGGGTTTCTCAACGACTTGCAAAACAATTAACGGTCTTACAAAAATTGAGGAACTGTATGGATGAAATTGAGTCTCTTCCAAGCAGGACCAAATCAGACAGAGAGAAAAAAACCATCCTTCTTGGAGAGGTTGCTGATATAGCGGGTTCTTTTGAAGATATCGCTGCTAAATGCCAGTTTGAAAACATGAGAAGGCTCATCAAGGTTGGCGCAAGCACGGGCAGAGAGATCTCTATTCAAACTTCCCCTCCAAAGCCCGCTCCTCCTGTCGACAGCGTTGCGAAAAGGATTTGGAATACCACGAGCAGAATTACACTCGTTGCTTCTATGGCAACTGCAATCACTTCCGTTGTCAATATTGCAAAAGATACCCTTCCAGCAGTCGGTCTTTTTTCCAGCGCTGCGTGGGCCATTCCAAATGCGATGCGCGCTTTGTATTCAGGGAATAAAAAGATTGCACTCTTATATGTTGGCCTAGGGGTCGCAATGGCGGTGCCTCATCTTTATGTTACGGGATGGCTAGACTCTTTTAGCCGAGGACTTCAGAGGATCGAACTCTAAGGTAACAATAGACAACGCTCTTTTCCAGGAGATCGTAGAGGACTCCAGTGGCGATTCCAATGGCAATTCGGGCTCCCCACGCGGAATACCACTGCACAGTGGGCATCAAAGCCCCCACTCCCGCATAGCCGAGAAAGTGTTTAATGATGGGGATGGCGAGCTGATCGATCAGCGCCATCAATCCCATCTCATAGGCGACCCCCAATCCGTAATAGCCTCCAAGGGTTACAGCAATGGCTCGAGGGGTCCATTTGATGAGAAATGTTTTTATATTCTCGGAAGAGGAAGCAATGGCACTCATAGGGTATTCCTTTGTAGAAGAAATCGCTCTGTAAAACCGGAGGTCTTCCGCGAGCCGTGCGCGAGCATGGCTTTTAAGACCCCATTTTCTGCAGCAATCTCTACGTGGTTTTTAGCTCGCGTTACGGCGGTGTAGAAGGCCTCCCTTCCAAAGTGCTCGCTTCCTTGTGGAAAGAGGGCCAGAACTCTTTCAAATTCGCTCCCCTGGCTTTTATGAATGGAAAGACAAAAGGCTACTTCAAAAGGGGGAAGGGCATTAAATGGAACTTTTTGAGGGAAATAGGCCGTGGCGCTGCGAAAATGGACGCCTCCTTCGCTTTTTCCAATCAGTATGCCACAAGTGCCATTATAGAGCTCTTGGCGCGGCTCATTGCGGGTAATCATGATTGGAATTGCCCACCATTGCCCCAGTCGGATGAGAAGGTCCATCTGTTGAACGATTTGCTGGTTGAGCGCATCAATTCCAAAAGGCCCCTGGCGCAAAGCTCCCAAAATCCGAAATGTATCGAGCTCTTTTAAGCAGGTGGCGGGATCGGGCTCCTCCCAAGAAATGAGAGGAGCGATTCTGGTAAAAAGCTTCTGGCTCAATGAGGCATCAAAGGTCCAGTTTAAAAGATGGCTCGCTTCAGTGAATTCGCCTCGGTGAATTCCCTCTGCTAATGCGAGCAAACGGCGATTTTCTGTTCTTACCGGTTGTTGTAACGGGATCCCAAAAAGGGCGGCCATTTCAGCGAAAAGGCTGCCCGCTTCCACAGGAGGGAGTTGGTTTGGGTCGCCCATCAGGACGAGGCGCGTTTCCTCGCCAATGGATTCTAAGAGCTGGGCTAAAAGAGGCACATTGAGCATGGAGGCTTCATCTACGACCACGAGGTCGGCATCGATTTTCCGGTGGGAAAAAAGGGGAGTTATCCCTGGCGTAATGCGGAGCAGGCGATGCAAGGTAGTCGCTTCAATTTGCGCTTCAACGGGGCCCAACACCGCTTGAAGATGGGAGGCCGCTTTCCCTGTGGGCGCTGCCAGTGCGACTTTGTATCTCCCTTTTTTGGGAGAGGAGGCTGCAAGAGCCTTCACGAGAAAGCTGGCTGTGTATGTTTTTCCGGTGCCTGGCCCGCCGCTAATGAGGGAAAAAGAACGTTGGATTGCCTGTTCAACGGCTTCTTGTTGGTGGGGCAGAAGGGGGAGCCCCTGGGGAAGGAGCTCAGGAACAGAAGGCTTGTAACTTTGGAGTCGGTTGACCTGATTCAAGATGTGGGTTTCATACACCCAATTGCGCTGCAGATAATACCGATCTTCTTGCCTCACCACAGGAGCCGTGGGAAAGAGATCTTTCCCCTCTTGCAACAGGGACTCGGGTAGCGAGGGGGCATTGGAAGTCTTCCAGCAAAGGTGTCCTTCACGGGAAATGCGCATCAGCGTCCGTAAAAAAAGAGCTTTTTCCTCGGAGTAAGAGTCCTTTAAAAGGCGGGTTGCAAAGAAATGGTCGAGGGGGCCGAACTCAGTCAAGTTTATGCAATTCCAACGTCATGAAAAACCCACATCGGTTCCACCCCAGAAGGATAGCTGCGATATAGGCTAAACTCTGGGCAAATTTGGACTTGGCCTTCAACAGGTCGTGGCTTGTGACAGTAGATTTAAGGTGTTTGATCGAAACGGGTTGGCCCCGAAGCATGGAGCGGACTTCTTTTGGTGTAAAGCCCTTGGTCCCCAAGCTCTCCATCTCATAAAAAAGGACCGTGCTAAATGTTCTAAAGGGTTTGCCTTTGAAGAGGGCAGTGCGGAGATAGCGGTAAAGGACGACAAGGGAGTGGCGATTGTAGATCATGACCTTGATCACTCCGCCCGGTTTAGCGACTCGAATCATCTCTTCCAAACACCGTTTCGTATTTGGCGAATGATGGATCACTCCCCATGAATATACGAGATCAAAGGAGTTTGAAGGGTAGGGCAGGTGTTCTGCATCTGCAAGCCTAATTTCTTGGGCCTTAAGGCCGTAAAGTTCGAGCCGCCGTTGCACATTCTTTAGCGACTCTTCCGTTAAATCAATCCCATAGGCAAGAGCCCCTGCGCGGATCCATTGGATGAAATCGGTTCCTGCTCCTATCCCAACCTCCAGCATTTTTGCTTTGTGGAATCGGGTAAATTGGGCAAAAGAGAAGATCTCCGGCTCTACGGCATACCGGTGAGCCTCTATTTTTTCAAAATATTCTCGGGAAAATTTCCTTTCCTGAATATGGTCAGTGCCGCAAGAAGCCTGATTCCAGTAGCGGGCGACCTCAGATTTCAATTGTTCGTCCATTTGCATGGTAAAATCCTGGGCTGTGACAAGCGCTCGAAGCGAGCGTTTGTCACAGCGGGTTTTGTCCCTCTTATTTCACGTGCATTCAGTCCAAAATTCGTCTCGTAAAACTTGGGGTTTGCCACACCCCAGTAAAATCCTACTCGCAATCTTCAAAGGATTCAAGTCCGTATATAAGCTCCCCCTCTTACAAAAAGATAGTAGGCGCCCCCGAAATTCCCCTGAAAACAGCGCTGGATCGCTTCTGCATAAAGCGCAGCTTGCAAGCCATAGTCGTGCTCTTCCATCGCTTTTTGTAAAAAGGCAGGCCCATAATCCTCAAGCCAATTGGTTTTCCAATCGATAAAGTAGATTTTGCCGCAATAACGGAAGAGGAGATCGATGAATCCTTTGATAAAATGGGGCGGGGAGGAAAAGACAAATTCCATTTCTGCCTGAAATGTATCGATTTCGCTTAAAGTAAAACATTTCCCATCTGCTTGTAAGGGTAAAGCTACTGTCTGTCGGACCATTTGTTGAATCGGTTCTTCCCAAGGGAGTAAGGGAGAGAAGCGAAGCTCTTTTGTAACGAGGGCGTCCATTGCCGTTGGGTCGCGCCAAATCGGTTGGGAAGAACTGAAGAGCTTTTCGAAAATTTGGTGGATCACGACTCCGGTTTCTGGTCCGCGCGGCAGGGCTTGCAGCAGATTCTCTGGGTCGTTTTTGATCTGCTTGCTTTCGCCTTCTCGTGGTTTGGCAAGTGTTGTAAAAGAGGAAAGGAAAAAAGGGGTGAAGGGATGGGAAGCGATGCCTTGCAGAGTCTCTTTCGGAGGAGTTTGCAAAGAAGCGGGTCCCAAAATAAAGGGGGTTGGGAGATGTTCGATGGTGATCGATTCTGTTTTAGAGAGCTCGATCAGTTGGTCGCGGAGAGGCCCTTCGAAATAGCGAGAGAAAAGTTCTATCGGCGAATGAGTTCCGGGGTCGGGATCTTTTGTAGAAAGGGCAAGAGGGACGTAGAGCCTTTTTTTCGCTCGGGTCATGGCGACGTAGAGTTGGCGCAGTTTTTCCGCATCGAGTTCGCCATCCCCCTCTGGAGTGCGAGAGGCGAGCCCAAGGGCAAAGACGACATCGAATTCCAGCCCTTTGCTGATGTGCAATGTCATGATTTGAATGGCTTCTTCATCTGCTTGCAGGATCCGACGCTGGCCCCCTTCTTCTGGGTCTAAATGTTGGAGATGCTGGAGAGCTCGTTTAAGCCCTTCAAAGGAGAATCCTTCCCGTTTTTCCCATGCGAAAAGCCATTCAAAGATCTGCATCGCGTCCGGATCCAGGTTCGGCAGCTGGCGGGCAAAAGGGACGAGCCCGTGCTCTTCCAAAGAAAGGCCCGGTTGCTGTGCAAAAGGGCCTCTCTTCACAATTTCCCCTTTGTCAACGGGAGACGAGAGCGCTTCAAAGAGTTCGCAAATGGCTTGAAAGGCGGGTGTTTGGCTAAGAGGAGTACGGCTCCTTGCAATGGCAGCAATGCCCCGCTTTTTCAGGAATTCGAGCGCCTTTTCCACTTGGTAGCGGTCTTTGACCAAAAAGGCGCACTTTTTCAAATGGAGCCGCTCTATTTCGGATACAGCAAAGGGAAGGAATACGGTGTCGAAGAGGCCATTCGGCTCTCCTGTAGCGGCGAAAAAATGGAGAGCCCCTTTTTCATCGGGAAAGAGGGAATCGACATTCGCTCCCGCTTTCACGGGATGGTACGGAAGCGTCCGATCGGCTTTGGGTAAATGGAGCCAATCCCGAGAAAAAAGGGCATTCAGGGCGCTGATCAATTTTTGGGAGGAACGGAAATTCGTGTCGAGGTGATAGAGATGGTTTTCGCCTATCAGATCGCGCGCTTTCAAATAGGTATAAATATCTGCTTTGCGAAATCGGTAAATCGACTGCTTTGGATCTCCGACAAGGTACAGGGCTCGGATCGGTTTTTCGAGAAAAAGGCGCTGGAAAATTTCCCACTGCAACGCATCGGTGTCTTGAAATTCATCGATGATCGCGGCGGCATATTTTTGGCGTACGCAATGGGCAAATACCTCATGATCTACCGCTTTTTTCATCCGGACCAAGATTTCATCGGGATCTAGATACTCTTCTTGCGACAGGATTTTTTTTGCCACCGAGTTCCAGGCGGTTTGCAAAGTGGGAAAAACCTTCTGCCGCACTAAAGGGGCGATATGGATTTGGGCCCAATCAAAAAACCCGGGATAGTGAAGCGAAGAAGGCTTGTACTCTCTTACTTTTCGATTAGATCCATCCAGAAAATCAAAAAGGGACCCTCTTTCCTTTAAAAGCGCCGGGAAAAATGCGAGATTCGCCAGGCCGCGCACTTGCATTTCAAAGTTCCCTTTGACTTCAGCCTTGTACCCTTTTTCCAAAGCGCGAAAATCTTCGAGCAGTTTAGATTCTTCTAGATTCCACACATGTAAAGCGGCTTTACATTTGGCGAAAATTTCTGAGAAAGAGAGACTTGGCTCTGGTCTTTCTAAACGGAGGAGCCGTTCGGCGAGCTCTTCCACGGATTCGAATTGCTTGAAGAGCAAGGTGAGCTGCTCTGGGCAAAGAAGCTCCTTGTCCATTCCGCTTTCCAGGAAATCGGAGACGGCTTGCCTGAGGCTGGGGGGGATTTTTTTCCCTTCTTCCGGATTGGAAAGGGAGCCCACTTTTGCTTCAAAGGAAAACTCTTTCAACATCCGGTAACAAAACCCGTGAATCGTAAAAATCTGGCAACGGTCAAACCCTCCCAAGGCATCGGTTAAACGGCGGATCGCATCAAGGGAGCCCAAATGGGGAGATAAATAGGGCCAACAATCCGTTGCTTCTTCCCGAATCAAAGCCAGCGCTTTTTCCAGATTGGCGCGGATCCTCATTTTCAATTCGCGCGTAGCGGCGCGAGTGAAAGTGACCGCGAGAATTTGTTCCACTTCGATCGATTCTAAGATCAGCCGCACGAAAATGTGTTCAATGGAAAATGTTTTGCCAGTGCCTGCTGATGCCTCCAATAGGTGGGGCCCAAAAAGGGGGCAATCTCGAGAAAGGCAATCAAATCGCTGCATGGCTTTTGCCTCTGGTGGGATAGAAGGAGAGCAGTTCCGCAAAGGTCTCTTTTAAGAGAGTTCCCCAATCCTCGAAGATCTCTTCTGTAGAGGGGATTTGCGCGCGGGCGAGGACCCAATCGACGACGGGATCTTTAAAAGAAAAGCCTTTTTCCCTTTTTTTTTCAAATTCAGAAATCCCTTTGCGCAATAGAGCGTCTGCCCACTCAGGCAAAAGGGGAGAAGGGGCAGCTAAGCACTGAAAATAGTATTCGATAAACAATTTGAGGCTTTTCTCAGGATTTTCGAGGCTTTTTATTTTCCCACTTCTCAACATCCAGATTTGGGGGGCATTGACACTGAGAGCTAAAATGAGGGCTTCAGGCCAAATTTTTAAGAGTCCGGCGATATTGTCCTCATTTGCACAAACGAGCCCTTTTAGAGTAGCCCGTTTGATCTCCCCGACCAAGCGGATTTTCAGGGAGTCCCAGCATAATTCCAACGGAGGCATAAGATAATAGGCCCCTTCCCATCGCGCTTTTGTGCAGGTTTCCTGCAAAAGCAGAGAAAAAGGTTTTAATTGCCATTCGGCAAGTTGCCTTTGCCATTCGTCCGATTTTTCGAGGATCTCCAGTTGAAGCGCCTCTCCTAAAGGCCCTGGAGGAAGGGCTCCATCGGCAACCACTTGATCGACCGACTTTTCGAGAGTTGCGCGAAGCAACTGCCCTTTTTGAAGGGCGAAGGAGTTTTCCAACGATTCGTTGAGGGAGATGCCGTGGACTTTTTGCAAAAAGAATTGCCACGGGTGGCGGCTCAGTTGCCGCAAATCAGAAATGGGAATGGTCTTTTCCTGCAGCGGCGACGGGCTTCTATTGGGCCAAAGCAAGGTTTTGCTTTGAGGCGGCGGAGGTACAGACCGATAAACAATGGGCATCAGGTCGGTTGTACTCAAAAGCTCCTGGACTAACAGGGAGGGGCCAATCGGTTTTCCCCCATCGGCGGAAAGGTGGCCGTAGCTGATGCGGAGGAATTTTTCCGCTGAAAAGAGGGCTTGAAGAAACAGATAGCGATCCCGATCGGCTCTACTGGGAATTTGCCCTTTGAGCCCTTTGAGTAAGTCCAGCGAAGAGGGGATGGTTACGCGGGGAAAGCTCTCTTCATCCATGCCGATCAAAAAGAGGGCCTGAGCAGGCAGGAGAGATCCTTCTTCAAGCGGCGCAAATCGGACGGCATGCAAATGGGACGAGTGAATTTGTCCGAAACAGGGGCGGAGGAGAAGCCGCTGAATCGCTGCCAAAGGGAGCCCATTTTCCCCATGACTTCTCCTGAGATCAAGGAGAAGATCACGGAATGCATGGAGCGCTGCCACATCGGCTTCTCGATCGGGGTCTATCAGGAGAAATTCTTGAGCGACAGCCTCTAGGCTATCTGCCCAAGAAGAGGGGGTTTTTTCTCCTTTAAGGGGGAGATTTTTTAGAGCGGAGAGGATGCAGATCAATTCTTCCAGCGAAGTTGCATCGATTTGCAAGGGCGAAAAATAGATCAGTGTATCGAGGAGCCGATCCAGCCCTTTTCCCCAAGAACCTTGGTCTTGATAGGCTTTTTTGCCGAAGGCGCTCGTCAGGACTTCTTGCCGGTGGGCTGCATCAAGGCCCCATTTGATCTGCATCGAGGAAATCCAGGTGCGAAATTGCGCCAGTTTTTCCTGGTCCCATCCTTGTTTCCGGGCAAAAGAGGGGGTTTCAAAAAGAGCAAGAACCTCTTCAGCCTCCCATCTTCCCGATGCCAAATGGAGGAGGCGAAGGAGACCCTGGCGCCAATGGCTTTGTGGGGCGATATCAAACCCAGAGATCCGGTAAGGGATTGCATCGGAAAAGACAAATTCAATGAGGGGGACATAAGGTTCCATATCAGGGGCGAGGACGGAGATTTCGCAATAAGGGATCTTCAATCGGAGGATTTCGTCGCGTAGACATTCGATTTCTTTGAGCCGCGAAGACCCGGTCAAAAAGAGCTGAATGGAATCATCGGCTGGGTGTTTTTGAGGTTCCTGGAATGCAAGCAGGTCAAATTGCATTTGCTTTAACAGAGAATCAGGTTGGAGGGCGGGATAAGCTTCCTCCGTTTGCAGGGGAAAGGAACCCAAAATTTTTAATGTTTCCCTTCCCATTTTCCCCCAATTGGCGAGATTTCTGGGAACATTGCGAAGATAGGTATCTAACTGATCGCGGTTTGCCTTTGGAGCTCCCCGTTTTTCCCAATAGCGGTTGAGATTTTTTCTTTCCCGATCCGTGCAAAGATCCTCCCAAAAATGGACGCAAGGGGAAAAAAGATAGATCGATAAGGAAGGGGCTTGAAAGAGGAAAGTCCAGTAAACGGGGGGGAGAAAATCGATCCCAAAACAGAAGATCGGCTCGGGAGTTTGCCTCTCCCACTGAACGGGGAGGCGCCACGGGCCTTGGACAAAGAGCTTGTGCAAGAGGGCCTGTTGCCAGCCTGTGGGCCTCCCCTCAAAAAGGGCCTTTCCAAATTGGCCGTAAGAGAAAAAGAGAGAGGTGAGTTGTTCTGTTAAATCTAAAATTCTTTTTTCCTTCCCCTCCGTATATTCCAGCAATTCAGGATCCGTGCTGTGGAGAAGTTCTGTATAGATGAGGCAAAATCCCTCTACTGAATTGAAAGAGGGGGGGTAAAGCTGTTCGATCTCTAAAAGCTTCAAGCCCATCGCGATCCCCTTTCTCTTGGCAATCTCCAAAAGAAGCCACTGTTTCATTTGCGCATTGGGGATCAGGATGATCTGAGGCGTCAATGGATCGACGGGAGCCCTCTCGAGCTCTTCCATGAGTCGATCGACCAGTGCGCTCATCTGATGGCTTAAAAAAAGGTATGACCTCACACCGATGAGTATCTCAAAATAAGAGCCCTTCTTGCAATCCGTTTTCTGTTGCAAACAGCAGGAAAGAGCAGATAATCTCAAGGAATCATGCGTTGGCTATTTCACAGCGATTTCCGCTCTTTCTATTTTCTCAATGCGACCCAATTTTTGGGGGCGCTGAATGACAACATTTTTAAGCTTCTCGTCATTTATCTTTTGATCCATGTGAAAGGCCCCGCAGCAGCCAATGCGATTCTTTCGCTAGCAGGAGCTATTTTTGTAATCCCCTTTTTACTTTTTTCTTCAGGCGCTGGGGTTTTAGCGGATCGGATCAGCAAAAGAACCATCATCGTCTTCACCAAGATCCTGGAGCTCATCATCATGATTTTCGGCCTGATCGCGGTCCTGTATGAATGGGAAATCGGCTCTTATACCGCACTCTTCCTGCTGGCGACGCAAAGCGCGATCTTTGGCCCCTCTAAATACGGAATCATTCCGGAACTCGTCGATTCTAAAAAGGTTTCCAAAGCTAACGGATCGATGACCTCATTTACGTATCTGGCAATTATCTTGGGCACTTTTCTCGCCTCTTTCATCACCGACATCACCGATAAGAATTTCGTATTTGAAGCCGGTGTTTGCATATTGATTGCCGTGATCGGCCTTTTGACCAGTCTCGGAATCCGGCGGACAGAGCCGCAAAATTCTCCCAAAAAAATCAATCCCCTTTTTTTATACGAAATCTATCAAACCCTCAGAGCGGGATGGAAAATCCCCCATCTTCTCCCCGCCATTTACGGCTCTTCTTTTTTCCTGTTTATCGGGGCGTTTACCCAACTCAATATCATCCCTTTTGCCATGCAATCCCTGGGTTTAAGCGAAGTGGGCGGGGGCTACCTCTTTCTCTCTACTGCTGTGGGGATTGCGATCGGCGCCGTATTGGCTGGTCAGGTATCGAAAGACCGAGTAGAGCCGGGGATCTCCTGCATTTGCGGCCTTTTCATTGCGATCTTCTTTTTCATGCTGTATTTTTTTTCCTCCTCTCTGACAACTACGATTGTCGCATTGGCGTTTTTAGGGGTATTTGGAGGGGGATATCTCATCCCTTTTGACTCCTTTCTTCAAGTCAATAGCCCTGATGAAAAGCGGGGACAAGTGATCGCGGCCGCTAATTTTTTCAGTTTTGTGGGAGTTCTTCTCGCCTCTTTAGCTCTCTATCTCATCAGCGAAGAGTGGGGATTTACAGCGGCCAGCGGATTTGCTTGGATGGGGATACTCACTCTTGTTTCGAATATCCTCATCATGGGACGCCTTTCGGGCCTTTTCTTTCCCTTTTTTGTGCAAAAGATCCTCAAGCGGTTTCGAAAGCTGAAGCTCATCTCTCCTATACCTGACCCGTCGACGATCATCATTTTGCAAAGCAACTCTTGGTACGATGCACTCCTTTTATTTTCTTGCCTTCCGCGGTTAAAGATTCTCATCCCCGATCAGTTACCTGCGCCATTTTCCTTGGATCAATGGCCTGGTGGAGTGCATTCGGATCATCCCCCCCGAACCCGACATCCGATCTACCCTGAAAACCCTTTTTGGCCAGGCAAAGAGGTTCCAAGGGCAAAACTCCTCTGTTTGTCTCTTTTTCCACAAGCGAGAAGATAGTGAAGCCATCATCGATGCCTATGCTAAGATGTTTGGGCGCCTGAATCTGCCGATTCTCTTTGCCCATGGGAAGAAAGAGCGGATTCCAAAGCGGTTTCTCTTCTTCCGCTATTATCAGAAGCAGATCACGCTCAGCTTTTCAAATTAAAATGAATTTTCAAACACGGTACTGGCCATATTTTTTTTACCAAGCTCAAATTTTTCGATCCATGCACCATTTGCAAATCGGGCTGGCAGCTAAACTCATGAAAAGGCCCGCTGTAAACGATTGGGCCACTGAAGGACCTCCTGGCCAGAGAAATACGATGAGAGACAAAAGGACAATCCCCGTGAAAAAGCGGCCAATGCTTTCATTGAGATCTTTGGGTCTGGGCAAAAAGAGGCGGTGTTGCAGGGAAAAATAGGTGCCGAGGCCCACTCCCATGGTCGAACCCATGATGTAGTAGATGCTCGGCTTGAAGGCGAAAAAGGCGATCACTGCGGGAATGGCGAGGCTGAGAATCAGGCAGAAAATGGGTCCCTTTTTAAAGAGCCAGTTCTCCAGGGGATCTTTGGTGGCGATGAACAGCAGGAGAAGGAGCCAGGCTATGGCCCATCCGCCGAGAATGTCGAGCGGATAATGGACGCCGAGGTAGAGGCGTGAAAAGCTGATCAGGAGAATGTAAATCGCTCCAAGAGTCCAGGCGGCTCTCGTTCTCCAGTAATAGATGAGGAGGCCGCCGAGAAACATGCATACTTGAGCAGCTCCACTCGGAAACCCATAAGAGGTGGGGTGGTACATTCCAATTTCGGGAATGTCGGTGCTCGGCCTAGGCCAGCCAATCATATTTTTCGCAAACGAGTTGACGAGGCTGTTGAAGGTAAACCAGTAAAAAATGCGGAGCCCCCACTGATAGGAAAATCCCATCCAGATGAGTGGAATGAGGACAAGGAAAAAATAAGAGGAGTCAAAATAGTTTAAAAACCGGAAAAACGGATCGAGAGATTCGATCCGATGCCGGACTAAATGGGTCATGAATTCGAGTTGCTGCTGATGAAATGGCAAATGGGACATCGTTCTTTTATGTGGCCTCTCGCTGGACAGTAGGTTCTGGCAAAGTAGATGATCTGAAGGTGGAGTGTAATCCATTTATCTTTAGGAAACAAGCGTTTGAGATCCCGCTCTGTTTGAGCGGTTGTTTTCCCGTTGCTGAGGCCCCATCGGTGGGCGCAGCGGTGGATATGCGTATCGACGGGAAAGGCGGGTTTATGGAAGGCTTGCGCCATGACAACGCTTGCCGTTTTATGCCCCACGCCAGGCAACTCTTCGAGCTTTTCAAAGGTGTTTGGCACTTTACCGCCGTGGTGTTCCACAATCTCTTTCGACAGTTTCCAAATGGCGCGCGATTTGGTGGGAGCCAGGCCACAAGAGCGGATGATCTCTTCGATTTCGGTGGGGGTGAGGCGAGTCATTTTTTGGGGAGTATCGGCTTTAGCAAATAACTGGGGAGTCACTGTGTTAACCCGGACATCCGTGCATTGCGCAGAGAGGAGGACGGCGATGAGCAGGGTATACGGATCTTTATGATGCAGGGGGATTTTGGGGTCGGGGAATAGTTCTTCGAGCAGAGTGGCTATTTTTTCTGCTCGTTCTTTTTTACTTCCCAAGGCAAAACCTGGAAAAGATGGCCGAGAGGATGTCTTCAGTAACATGGGTGCCGATGATGGCGCCGAGTTCATTCAGCGCGGCGCGCACGTCGGAAGCGGCGAATTCTGGAGAAATTTTTGATTTTAACCCAGCGATTCCCGCTTGGCATGCGGCAATCGCATGGGTGAGCGCTTGATAGTGGCGGAGTTTTGTAATCAGGACTTCTTCCTTGGAAGGGGGCCCCCTTCTCCAAATGAGCCGTTCGATGGCAGCTTTTACATCGTCAAGGCCGATATTTTCTTTGGCCGAAATGGAGAGGCCACTGATTTCTTCTAGGGGTTTACCGATGTCAGTTTTATTCCAGATAACGACGGTTTTTTCTTTAGGGGCTAAATGCAGAAGAGTTCGGTCTTGGGCGTCGAGGGGACGGCTGGCGTCTAAGAGCAATAAGATCAGGTCGGCTTCTTGCATTGCTTCCCGAGAGCGGCGGATCCCCTCTTTTTCCACCACTTCGACAGTCTCGCGGATGCCTGCTGTATCGACCAGCCTGAAATGGAGTTGTCCCCAGGAGAGGTCTTCCTCCAAAAGATCGCGCGTCGTGCCGGGAATTGCTGTGACGATGGCCCGTTCAAAGCCGAGGAGCGCATTCATGAGAGAAGATTTGCCCACGTTGGGAGCGCCGACCAGGCAGAGGGAAATGCCTTCGGAGAACGTTTTGCCGTCGTGGAAAGTCGCTTGGAGCTTTTGCATGCGGCTGCAGATTGCCTCCAAACCTCCAATGATCTCCTCCGTAGAGGCAAATTCAAGCCCCTCTTCAGGAAAGTCGACCCCTGCTTCTAAGATTGCGCCGATTTCGGTGAGCTCTTTTTGAAACGCTCCGATTTTTTTCGAAAGAGCTCCTTGCAGCTGTTTCTCTGCGTTCTCCAGGGCGAGTTCGCTTTTTGCGGCAATCAATTCCTGAACGGCCTCCGCTTGGGCAAGGTCGAGTTTTCCATTGAGATAAGCGCGAAGAGAAAATTCGCCCGGTTGAGCGGGACGCGCTCCTGCTTCAAAGATCCGTTCCAACACGCGCCGGGTTACAAGCCCCCCGCCATGGCATGAAATTTCAACCGAGTTTTCCCCGGTATAAGAGTAAGGCTTTTTCATGATGAGCAAGAGGGCGCTATCGAGAGGTGCTCCGTCGGCTTTGAGGATGTTTCCATAGTGGGCTGTATGCGTTTTAAACTCTTTAATGGGACGAGAAAAGACCTTCTCTCCGATCTCAAAGGCCTCTTCTCCGGAAATGCGGATGACGGCGATGGCCCCCTCTCCAGGAGCTGTTGCAATCGCTGCGATGGTATCCCTCTTCATAGCGGCAAAAGGATACCATCTGCCTTATATCTTTTGAAGGGCGGCGGTGATGATTTTGCCCAGATCCGTCTCTTCCTTTTTCTCCCCAAGAGCGGCGTGGACCGCTTTTTGGGCTTGGAGGGGGTTGTAGCCGAGGTGGAGGAGAGCATGGATCGCGTCGGCAACGATCCCCTCTGCCCCACTGAGGGGGATGGAAGGATCTCTTTTGCCCCCTTTAAATTTGTCTCGCATTTCGATCACGAGCCGTTCGGCGGTCTTTTTGCCGATTCCGGGGACTTTACTGAGAAGGTGGATATCCGCAGAGGCGACGGCGCGCTGAAAAATACTGAGTTCCATATGGCCGATGAGGGCAAGAGCCGTTTTTGGGCCGATCCCCGAGAGGGTGATGAGAGTTTCAAAAAGGTCCCGTTCCTCTTTTAAAAAAAAAGCATAGAGGGTATTCGAATCTTCGCGGACAACCTGTGAAAGGAATAATTGAATCGGCTTTTCGAGAGCAGGTAGCCGCGTGTAAGTGCTCAACGGAACGGTCAGGCGATAGCCGATTCCTCCTGCTTCGACAACGGCTTTCAAGGGCATTTTTTCAATCAAATGGCCTTTGATGGACTCGTACATAGGGACCTCATATGGTGGGCGCAGCAAATCGCCAGGGCAAGGGCATCAGCGGCGTCTTCAGGTTCTGGAGGGGTTGGGAGGCGCAAGAGCGCCTGAATCATTTTTTGCACTTGGAACTTGCTGGCGCCTCCCCGGCCGACAACGGCGAGTTTTGCTTTTTTCGGGGCAAATTCGTAGACGGGGATCGATTTACGGGCGGCGGCGAGGTAGACCATTCCTTTGGCCATGCCGAGTTTGATGGCGCTTTGCGCATTTTCCAAGACGAATTGGCTTTCGACCGCAATCGCAAAGGGGCAGTACTGGGCGATGAGCGCTTCTACGGCGTCAAAGAGAATTTTATACCGATCGGGGAGGGGAAGTTTGGGTGGGGGACGGATGCAGCCGAAATCGAGGGGTTTGATGTCGCGATCGATTACCCCGTAGCCAGTGATGCGGGTTCCAGGATCGATGCCAAGAATTGTTTCTGCCATACGAGACGTTTTAACCTGGGGGATGACAAATATTTGAGGCAAGCATTTGTCATAGCCCATTTTTAACGGATCCCCTTTTGTTTGAAAAGAGATTCTTCGATATGATTCATGGGCGGAGGAAAAACAGTGAATACTCCTCAAAATATTCTTGTCAGGATGCCCAACTGGATCGGCGATTTTGTCATGGCAACGCCCGTTTTGACCGATCTGAGGGAAGCCTTTCCTAAAGCATCGATCACGGCGATGTGCCGCACCCCCCTTTCCGATCTTCTCAAGGAAGATCAGGCAATCGATGAGCTCTTTTCCTTTACGAGGCCAGCGAATGATTTTGTCCGGCGGCAAGAACGGGATATCATCGCCAAAATCGAGGCGGGAAAATACGATACGGGGGTGTTGCTGACCCATTCGTTTTCCTCTGCCTGGTGGTTTTGGCAGGGCAAGGTGAAGCGGCGGATCGGCTATTCGGCCCATTTTCGAAGATTCTTGCTCACCGATCCGCTGCCGCTTCCCAAAGAGAAAGAACATCTGGTGAAGACGTACAAAAGGCTCTTAAAGCCTCTCAGGGTTCCCCTTTCAGAGAGCGCTCCTCGCCTCTATGTGACGGACAAAGAAGTGGCCGAGTCGAAGCAGCTGCTCTACAGCCAGGGCTACGTGAAAGGGAAAAAGCTCATCGGCATCAATCCAGGCGCAGCGTACGGTTCGGCAAAATGTTGGCCTCCAGACCGGTTTCGCGCATTGGCCCTCTGCCTTTTGAAAGAAACAGATGCCTACATCGTCTTCTTTGGAGATGCTTCGACGGCATCACTCGTCAAAGAAATCAGCCACGGATTGCCTGAAAGAGTCATCGATCTGGCCGGAGTCACCAGTTTGCGCGAGCTGATGTGCCTCATTAAAGACTGCAGCGTCCTGGTGACGAATGATAGCGGGCCGATGCATATCGGGGCTGCCTTTGAAACGCCGCTGGTTGCCCTTTTTGGCTCTACAGATGAGGAGGTGACAGGCCCTTACGGTCAAAATCGCGCGGTCATCAATAAACATGTGAAATGCTCTCCTTGCTTTAAGCGTGTCTGCCCGATCGATTTTCCCTGCATGAAAGAGATCGGCGTCGACGAGGTCGTCGAGCGGGTACTGCAGTATGTTTAGGACCTTTGCGCGCCTTTTTTTGCCCAATCCGTTCGACTGGATGTTGAAGCGGACAGCGCGAAAAGGGGGCAAGCGGATTTTGCTCGTTTGGAATCGGGGCCTTGGCGATATCGCCTTGGGCCTTTATGCGATGGTGCAGCGGATTCGAGAACTCATCCCCCAAGCGAAAATCACCTTTGCCACCCGAGGAAACCTACGGGAGGGATTCTCCCTGTTGGAAGGAGTGGAGACGATTGTGATCCCCCATTGGACAAGAGGGCAGCGGGCAAAAATAGAAAAATCTCTGAAAAGTCAGTTCGACCTCGTGATTGAGAAGCCAAGCCCCACTGACTGGGTCTCTTGGCAGCGGGGAAAAGTGGTTCCCCGGCTTAAGTGGAATCGGTGCCATGATGCCTTGCAGGAGAAATTTCCCTTGCCCAGTTCCTTTACGTACATTGGAGTCCAGGTCGTTTCTGAGACAAACTACGGCCTTTGGCGCAACTGGCCCTTGTACCGGTGGCAGGAACTGTTTGATCGCTTAGAAAAGTTGGAGTCTGTAAAGATCCTTCTCTTTGGATTTGGTACCGAGCTGAAATTTGCCCATCAAAATATCGTCGATTTGCGAGGGAAGACCACCCTCTTTGAGCTTTTATCGATCATTAAAAATCGGTGCACTGCACTCATTCTTCCCGATTCAGGAATCGCCTCGATGGCCTATTATCTCGATGAGCCGTTCCCCCTGAGGCTGGTGTCGCTTTGGGCCGATCCCAACCACGGCATTTTAAAACAGGCCGTCCCCTCTCCCAATCCGCAACTCGTCCATTGCCCACTGATCGGGGAGCACCGCAACCTCTCCACGGTTTCTGTAGACAGAGTGATGGGGCAGCTATTTCCCGTAACCAATGCCGCGGCGATCCTCCTTGCGGGGGGGCAAGGGACGAGATTGGGCTACGAGGGGCCTAAAGGTCTTTTCTCGATAGAGGGAAAAACCCTCTTTCAGTGGATCTGTGAAAAAGTGCCCAAAGGTTTTCCGTTGGCGATCATGACATCGCCGCTGAATCACGAAGAGACAGTGGCCTATTTTACAAAGAACCACTTTTTTGGTTTGGATATCTCCTTTTTTCCACAGGAAATGGCCCCCTTTTTAGATGAAGAAAAGCGGCCTTTAGAAATGAAAGGGCCCAATGGAAATGGGAGTGTCTTTCGCTCCTTTGCCAAAGCAGGCCTTGGTGAGGTGTTTGCCAAAAAAAGGGTCGATCTCGTGACCGTCAGCTACATTGAAAATCCCCTGGCAAAACCGTTCGATCCGGCGATGATTTGGTATGCGCGGAAAGAACAGGCCGATGCCACTGTGCAATGCATCGAGAGGGTAAAGACAGATCAGTCGATGGGAGTGCTCGTGAAAAAAGGAGGCAAGATGGAAGTTGTCGAATACACAGAGCTCGATCCTGCCCAAGAATACAAATACGCCTATAGCGGACAAATCGCCTTTACTCTTCCCTTTTTTTGTAGGATGGCAGAGATCGAGTTGCCCTTGCATTGGGTGCGAAAAAAAGTTCAAGATCGATGGGTTTGGAAAGGAGAGCAATTCATTTTCGACGCACTTGCCTTTGCTTCCCGCGTGCGGGCCTTTGAGGTCCCCCGCGCCACTCATTATGCTCCCCTGAAAAGCCTCGAATGCGTGGAAGAAGTACAAAGACAATTGAGGAACCTATGAGGATTGGATATCTCGGCGCGGGAACATGGGGTTTTGCCTTGGCCTCTATTCTCGCCAATAATGGGCACCTCGTGGTGGTTTGGACCCGGGATCCCGCTTTTGCAGATCTGTTGCAAAAAGGCCGCCTGCACCCAAAACTCTCCGGCTTTGAAGCTCCCCCTTCCCTGCAATTTACGAGCAGCCTGAAAGAGGCACTTGAGGGAGCCGAAGCGATTGTAGAGAGTGTCACCTCTTCAGGCATCCGACCCGTATTTGAGCAGGTCGGGCCCCTCCGTGTTCCCATCATCCTCACTTCAAAGGGAATTGAGCAGGGGACAGGCCTTTTACTCCCTGAAGTTGTCTCCTCGGTGTTGGGAGTTGAAGAGAGTCCACTCATCGGCTGTTTGAGCGGGCCGAGCCATGCCGAAGATATCATTCTGAATTTGCCCACTTCAGTGGTCTGTTCGGCGTATGAGCTCAGCGTGATGAAGGCGATTCAGGAGCTCTTTACGACCCCCACTTTCCGCATCTATCCCAATGCAGATATCCGCGGAGTTTGCTTTGGCGGCGCGATGAAGAACATCATAGCGATTGCCTGTGGGATTGCCGACGGCCTTGGCTGCGGTGACAATACGAAAGCGGCTCTGATGACGCGCGGGCTTCATGAGATCCGGAAGCTGTGCACAGTGAAACATTGTAAGCCTGAGACCCTGAATGGCCTCTCGGGCATGGGCGATCTCTGTGTGACCTGCATGTCGCGCCACAGCCGCAACTACCGCTTTGGCCGGCTGATTGCCGAAGGGTTTTCCCCGGAAGGGGCTCGCCAAAAGATCGGGATGGCAGTCGAAGGGATTTACACCTGCGTGTCGGCGCGCGAATTGGGCGATAAGCACCAAATCCCTGTCCCCATCACGGAGGCGACCTACCAGATCATCTATGGGGGATTGGATCCCCGTAGAGCTGTGCAGGAGTTATTGCGGCGAGCTATAAAGGAAGAGCATCTATGAACCTGAGTTTTCGTAAAAACTTTGATAGCCAAATGGGCCTTATTGCACCGACGGGAGAGGCGCCTTCTTCCCAATTCGTGCCCGAGCCCGCGTGCGAGCCCGAGCCCGAATAAAACTTCTCGTGATCAAAACGATTCATCGGATTTTTTCCTACTGCAACCGGGAGAGGCGCCTTCTTCCCAATTCGGGCTCGGGCTCGCACGCGGGCTCGGGCACGATAAGTCAACCTTCGATTGCTATCAAGTATTTTTGGTAACTGTTCAGATAGGGGATGCTTAACATAAGTCATTAAACCACAGAGTTCACAGAGAGCACAGAGGACGCGGCAAAAAATGATAAATCTCTTCGTTTTTAGCCTCTTTCAGGCTTCTCTGTGTCCTCTGTGATCTCTGTGGTTCAATAACTTACATTTAATCTATGGGTATCTGAATAGTTACTATTTTTGATGAAAAGCCCCTGGGGTCAATATCTACCATTGTATTTCCGCAAATATTAATTTTTAATATTGAATTTTTCTTATTGGCTTAGTATAATTCATGTTAAACAATTTTTAGGTAGACAATGGCGGCCGCAAATTTTCCTTCCTTTGCTCCTTTTAGCTCTAGTCTTCCCGAACTGACAGGCCATGTTTTGAGTTTCTTGGAACCCCAAGATCTACGGATCGTAGATTCTGTGAGCCAGCTATTCCGTTGGGCAGTTGCTGGTATATGTGAAGAGCGATGCCGAAATGAATGGTTTATTCCTGAAAGTTTACCCCCAAAGGTTACTTTGAAGCAATTGATACTTAATCAATTTCCCAACGCCATTAGAGTTGATTTTTTTCGGGAGTACTTCGGAGAAGTCGACATGGTCCCACCAATCCCCAGACGCTTCATTGAAATGGCGCCGCGGCCAGGATTTAAATTGGTACTTATTCCAGAGTATATCACAATGAGTGTTGGTCCAAACTCCCCTCTAATGCTCGACGAAACAATCGCAGTCGGCGGTAAAAAAGCCAGGCTGATCGAAGATCCCGAGAGAGCCCCCCAAGGAGAAGCGAGAGAAATCCGAGTTCCCGTTACTCCAAATAATTACATCATGCTGGCTCAAACATGTCTGAAGAAAAACCTCCCCTCCCAATTTGGAGGAAGAAGCAAATATTCCTGCCGGAATGTTCTCGATCAAAATGGAGATGTTGGGGTAGGGCCGTCTCACTGGTCTTATCAAAAAAAAGATGTAATTGGATTCGGCAAGCCCTATCATTCTCAACCAGATGGAGAAAAGGGCCAAGTAGAGATAGCTAAGGATGAAGGGCTTGAAATCGTTCCATTAGGCGATCGGATTGTTTTTCGTTTGTCGTCCCATATCAAATCTGGAAAAATTCCTCGATCTGGTCATTTTGAACGTACTTCAACTGTCGTCCACGACGGTCGCCTTCACCAAGCTAGCATTTTTTGGGGGGTCGACGGCGTTTTTGGGGGGGTCGACGGCCCCGTTTTCCGCCCGAGCTTCGGCGCCATCTGCGACTGTGACGAGGTTGGCGTCGCGGCTCAGGTCCCTGCCGGAAGTTCTCAGGCCATTGGCCATTGAACCTTTGGCCTTTGCATCAGGATTTTGGATTCTTTGTTCTTCTTTGTCGGCGTAAGCCGACCAATTTTTGAATGTTCTGTCTAAATCGACCTATTTCGCACCCAATAGGCATTCTTGATCCCCACTGAAAGAGCATGCTGATTAGCGTGAGATAGCATTCCCAAATAGGATTGCAGCTTCTGATCCATGGGAAGGGCATCAAATTGCCCTATCAGATAACTCTCATATGCCTCATTTAGTCGCCTTTTCATTCTTTGCTTGGAAGTTGTTCTCATTGATGTGTGGTCTTCGAAAAGGATATGTCCCAGAAAATCGATGCCAGACTCAAGTTTGCTGAGGATCACTTTTTTGGGATGGAGCTCTAATTTAATAACACAGCCTGAAAAAGCCAAAAGGAACGAAAAGAATCCTTGATTTTTCGCCAAAAATATCAGAATATATGTCTGAAAAAGAGCCAAGAAAGATGAAAAGGTTTGTAGATCAGGATCTTAAGAGTTGGAAAAAATCGAGTGGCAGGAAATCATTGATTCTCAGGGGCGCCAGACAGGTTGGGAAAACTTTTTCTGTAAGGCAATTGGGAAAAACGTATGCCGATTTCTATGAAATCAATTTAGAAAAACGGGGAGAACTTCATTCCATTTTCGAGAGAAATCTCGATCCGATCCGGATTCTTCGAGATCTTTCCGTCGATAGGGGCTTGCCCATTCGACCGGGAGAGACTCTTCTCTTCTTCGACGAAATTCAAGCCTGCCCTCAAGCGATGTTGAGCCTTCGCTATTTTTATGAAGAGATGCGAGAGCTTCATATCATAGGAGCTGGATCGCTTCTCGAGTTTGCGATAGAGCAGATCGGTTTGCCTGTTGGGCGGGTGCAAACACTGACTGTGTTTCCAATGAGTTTTGCAGAATTCTTGGTTGCAAAAGGACAGACGCTCTTGTTGGAGGCAATTTATGAGCAAACGGCCCTTTCAAAAATTGTGCAAGACAGGGCTATTCGATTTCTTTCTGAGTATTTTGCAATTGGCGGCCTTCCTGAAATCGTTGCAGCTTGGGTATCCAATGAGCAGCCCCTGGAGATCAAAGATAAGTTAAATACGATCGTCAATACATATCGGCAAGATTTTGAAAAGTACGCCAAAAAAAGCCAACTTAAATATCTCAATTTACTGCTACAGCATATCCCTTTGCAAATTGGGAAAAAGTTCAAATTTCAAGGCATTGGAGAATATCGAAAAAGAGAGTTAGCGCCTTGTCTTGAATTGATGGAGAAAGCGCACGTTATTCATATGGTTTATCACTCTTCTGGACAGGGGATTCCTTTAGGCGCTCAGGCTGATTTAAGGCGGTGTAAAGTCCTATTTTTTGATGTTGCCATTACACAACAACTTTTAGGCCTAGATCTTAAAGGATGGTTTCTAAAACCGGGGGATGAATTCGTGAACCAAGGAGAATTGGTCGAGAGTTTCATAGGTCAGGAGATGATGGCTTATTCGCCTCCGAATGCCCGAAGTTCTCTTTTTTATTGGCAAAGAGAAGCTAGGGGTAGTGAGGCCGAAGTTGACTATCTATCAGTGATTAACGGAGAAATCATTCCCATCGAAGTGAAGGCCGGAAAAGGATCGACTTTAAAAAGCCTTCATTCGTTTCTTTCATCGCATCCAAAAAGTCCTTACGGAATGAAAATTTCACTTGCGGACAGAAGTAAATTTGAAAAGATCGCCTCTATTCCTCTCTACGCTGCCTTTGAGATCGTAGAAGGGGGAAGAGAGCGAGTTCACGCTCTGCTGAACTCTAGGTGTAAATATGATTGAAAGTATAAAAGTAGTTGCGGCAGAGGAGATGGCCCGGATTGAGAAAGGGGAAAAATGGCATGAGCAGTTTATGGCAACGGCAGGGCGCAAAGTGGCGGAGGCGGCCATCGAGTTTGCCGCTGCCCAAAAGCTGTTAAAAAAAGCGACTCTCCTCGTCGGCAAAGGAAATAATGGGGGCGACGCGTATGTTGCGGGGATCCATTTATTGGAAGCGGGCTTTCAAGTTCATGTGATTCCCGTTTCCGGAGAATGCACCCCGTTAAATCAAAAGTTTGGAGAGCAGTTTCGCAAAAAACAGGGCAGAATAGGGGGGGAAATCGAGGGGCTAGTCATCGATGGATTATTGGGGACCGGTTTTAAGGGGCGGGTCAGTGAAGATGTGGCACACCTCATCGAGCAAGCAAATGGATCTGGCCTGCCGATCATCGCCATCGATATCCCCTCGGGATTGCATGGAACGACGGGAAAGGTAGACAGTGTTGCCATCCGTGCTGTCGAGACCATCGCACTGGGCTTGCCCAAAATGGGATTTTTCCTGCGAGAGGGGTGGAATCACGTCGGGAAATTGCGCATCGTCGATTTTGGCCTGTCGAAAGAAGCGGTGGCAGGGGCTCAGGCTATGGCCTACTTGCCCCTTCGTTTGGAATTGCCGAGAGTGGTGCGGAATCGGCACAAGTATCAGGCGGGCTATGTCGTTGGTTTTGGCGGCTCGAAGGCGCTGCCTGGCGCAATAAAGCTCTCCGGCCTTGCCGCTTTAAAGGCAGGAGCCGGTATCGTTCGGATCTTCCATCCTGAACCCATCGGCGAGGTCCCTTTTGAATTGATTTGCAACGATTGGGATCTCGAAAACTGGCAAGAAGCCCTTAAAAAAGCTCAAGCTGTTTTTGTAGGGCCTGGCCTTGGCCGTTCAGAAGAAAGGCTGAGGTGGCTGAAAACCCATTTAAAAGGGATTCAGCAGCCGATAGTGATCGATGCAGATGCGCTTTTGCCGAATCTGACCTTCCCTAAAAATGCCATTTTGACGCCGCACCGCGGAGAAGTGCTTCGGCTTCTCGGCTTGAAGGCTGCGCCAGAAGAGGAAGAGCTCTTTGTGAAAATCGGCCAGTTTTGCGACAAGAAAGAAGTGATTGTGGTACTGAAGGGAGCTCCCACTTTCATTTTCACGCCTCGATCCAAGCCGCTCCTCATTTTACGGGGCGATCCGGGAATGGCGACCGCGGGGGCGGGAGATGTATTGACGGGGATCATCGCTGCCCTGCTGGCTCAAGGCGGCTCTGCAGAGGAAGCGGCAGTCCTGGGAGCGACCTTGCACGGGATTGCGGGAGAAGAGGCGGCGAAAGAAAAGACCTCTTATTGCCTGATGGCAAGCGATCTCATCGCATTTCTGCCCGCTGCGTTTCGACAGACACTTAGAGACAAGCTTAGGGGAAACTATTCGTGAACGCGCCCGATTGCGTGCCCGTGCCCGACTTTTCTCTACTGTATCCATGGTATTGTTGAAACCAGTCGACAAAATGGAGAATTCCCTCTTCCAGAGAAATGGTGGGACGGAAATTGAGGAGTTTTTGACTTTTCTCAATGTCGGCAAAGGTTTCAGAGACTTCGCCTGCTTGCATGGGGAGCAATTCTTTCACAGCCGTTTTTCCCAGAGCTTCTTCTAATAAATGGATCAAGTAAAGCAGATCGACGGGGCGGTTGTTGCCGAGGTTGAAGATTTCGCAGTTGGCTCCGAGGTCGATCGCACTGAGGGTCCCCTGCACAATGTCGTCGATATAGGTGAAGTCCCGTTTCATAAGCCCGGAGTTGAAAACCTGAATCGGCTGGTTGTCGCAAATCTGGCGGGTAAAGCGGTAATAGGCCATATCGGGGCGGCCCCAGGGGCCGTACGCGGTGAAGTAGCGGAGCGCTGTTACGGAAAGGCCGTAGAGGTGGTGATAGGAGTGAGCGATCACTTCATTGGCTTTTTTCGTGGCTCCATAGAGATTGGCCGGTTGGTCCGTTTTATCTTCGACGTTAAAAGGGGTTTTTTTATTGAGGCCGTAAACAGAGGAAGAGGAGGCGTAAATGAACTTCATGGAAGGAAAAGGGCGGCAGGCTTCTAAAATTGAAACAAAACCGTGAAGATTTGAGGCGACATAATCATCGGGGTGGGAAAGGGAATGGCGCACTCCCGCTTGAGCAGCGAGGTGGACCGTATGGGTAATTCCATGTTTGAGGAGGAGCATTTTGACAATATGGGATTGTTGGATGTCGGCATGGACGATTTCAATGCCTTGCTTTTGCAGTTCAGCGGCCCGATCCCTTTTTAATTGGGGATCGTAATAAGGATTAAAATTATCGAGGCCCAGGCAAAAATCACCTCGGTTTTTCAACCATTTCGCTAAATGAAAGCCGATGAATCCAGCTGCGCCAGTGATCAAAATCCGCTTCATTTAAAAAGTGGCCTCATAAAAAGTCTTCTGCTATATAAATGGACTCACTCCATTTTAAAAGCCTGAATTCTTTATGACAAGGGTCATTCTCCTCATTTGCGCTGCTTTTTTCCTCGCCAGTTGCAGCGGTCCTTACATGGGCAAAGATCTGTTTGGTGCAGACGAATTTGTCTTCGACTCCTATAAAATACGGGAAGGAAAATTCTCCATCCTCGAGATGGAGGGGCAGTGCACTGAGGAGCTGGAAGAGGAGTTTCTCGAAGAGTATCAGGATCGAATCCATGAAGATGACGTGCTTCAAATTGCCCTTTATCACCCAAAGAGGGCTGATATTGTCACGGCTGTTCAATACATTGGAAATGCCATCGGGTATCGGGTTGTGAATGGGCAGATCCTTCTCCCTGACACGCCGCCCATCTCTGTTGCAGGCCTTACTTTGGAAGAGGCCAGGCTAAAAATCCAGGAACATTACAATGAACAGATTCGAGATACGGAGATCTTTCTCACTTACAAAGAGCGAATTGCGAGAAAAGTGGAATTGATGGGATTAACGGGGCTTCCCAGTGTTCCGGTCGATGGGAAAATTCGCCTTTACGATGTCTTATCCAAAGCTCGAATGCCGGTAGAGGCAAATTTATTTAAGAGTTACGTCCTTAGGGAGGGGAAGATGCTCCCTGTCGATATCTATAAGTTGATTAAAGAGGGCGACATGCGGCAAAATATCGTGATGCAGGGCGGCGATAAGATTTATATTGCAGACCACAACGCCGCTTCTTTAATGGTGATGGGAGAGGTGGTGCGCGAGCGAACCATTGCCTTGCCGAATGGGTTTATGTCGCTGAGGCACGCTTTGGCGGAAGCGGGAGGCATTCCTTATACCGGAGATAAGTCTTACATTCAGGTCATTCGGGGCAGTATTTGCAGACCGAAGATTTATACCCTCAGTTGGGAGCACGTCATCCACCTGCCTAATGACAGCCTTCTTCTGATGCCTGGCGATATTGTCTATGTCGCCGCTAAGCCTATCACAGAGTGGAACCGCTTCATTTCTCAGCTTGTCCCTGCTCTCGGCGGTTTCGATGTCATGTTCAAGAGCTGTTCTAGTTGGGGGGTCGTTGTTCCTTAAATGACGCTTGACCCAGAAGAATGGATTGTTTCGTTCAGCGATGTAAAGCGGCTTTACATTTCGAAGTGGAGAGGGCTCATCAAATGGGCTTTCGCAGGGGCTTTTTTAGCGCTTTTCTATTTTGGAAATCTCACTTCCAAGTATAGGGCTGAAGCGAGCTTTAAAGAGGGAATGGAAAAGACGAGTCCAGATAGCCTTGTGAAAGAGCTCATGGGGGGAGGTGCTGAGCAGCTGCAGGCAACCTCGTTGATGAAATCGTATCAGGTGTTGAAGCCGCTCGTCGAGAAAATGGGGTTGCAGATTGGCTGCCCCAATCCCCGATGGTTGTTTTCGAGGGTCGTCAACCGTTTCCGAGAGGCTCTGAGAGCTGAAAAGGGGTTGCCCCTCGAAGATCTCGACCCGTTTCTCTTTCAAGATGTGGCGTATGAAGAAGAAGGCTCGCTCTCTTTTACCCTCTTTTTTACAGATGCGACTCACTTCACGATCCATTCTGCAGACAAAAAAGAGGAGATGGGCAAAGGGACAGTGGGCACTGAAACCCATTTTTCCCATCGTTTAGGCCGGTTTACAGTGGTAAAAACGCCTAAAAAACTAAAGATCGGCGCTTTCTATCCGTTTCATATTTCCCATTGGGCGTCTGCTGCAAATGCGCTTCGAAGCCAAATCAAAATTAAAAACGATAAGGATAATAGAGCGCTCGTGAATGTTTCCTTTTCTCATCGGGATCGCCATTTAGCCGCTCAGCTCGCCAATGAATTGATGAATCAGTATCAGGGATATTTAAAACGGGAATACGATCATCTCGCTAAAGAACAGCTGACTTATCTCGAAGGCAAACAAGAGCAGATTTTTGGCAAGATGGAAGAGTTGTTCGATCAACATACTGCCTATTTAAGCAAGAATCTGGAAGAAAATGGCTTCATTGGCCTAGATCAGGAGGTGGAAAAGCTCTTGCTCCCTCATCACGAGATGAGCAGCAAAGTGATATCGATAGAAGTGGAACTCTCTCGCCTCGATCAGATGGAAAAAGAGGAGAGGGCGATGGTCTTGGTTGAAGGCCCTTTTTCTCAAGGACTCCACCAAATCTCTCAACAGATTCAAGAGCTCAAGCAGCAAAGGGATCTTCTGGAATTGTCTCTTTGCCAGATCACACAACACGCGTTGGAGGGGAAAAGAGAAGAGCTCAAAGAAATCCGCAATCACCGCTATGCGGTAGAAAAGCTCATTCAAGAAGTGGATAGAGGGGGGGAAATTTCTTCCTTCGATATCAATCCGGGGCTTTGCCATTGGGCTAAATCGATACGCGATCTAGAAGAGCGGGAGGACTTCGGAGAATACCTCGAGAACTATGCCCGCCTCCTCTCCATACGGGAGAAAATGATCCAAGAGCGGTTTTTCTACGGGGATAATGCTCCTGCTGAATTAGAGGGGATGGATCTTTCTTTAGCGCGCAGTCTCTTTCTTAAATACAACTCCGATTTAGATGCCGCCGAAAATTCCCTGCGCCATTATGCGCAGCTTAAAAAGGAAATCCCGCAGCCTGATTTTGATCTTGCTTCGTTGAGTACTCTGTTGATAGATCCCCTTTGCCAAAAAGTCATTGAAGAGGCCATGAACCTGGGGCTTCATCTCAAAGATGAAAAGCATCGCAGCTCTAAAGAGGGGGAGCGGTGGAGGGAAGAGATCGCTCTGCATCGAAACATCCTCATGAATCACCTCGACCAGCTAATTAAAGTGGAAGAACTCAATGCCGCTTTAATCCGGGAAAAGATGGCAGGTCTTCAAAAGGTGAGTCTCGATTGCATCAATTGCCAAATTTCCGTTCTTCATGAACAGATCCATGATTCCATCAAACAGCGGCGTCAAGCCCTTTTATTGGAGAAAGCGCTTCTCGAGAAAAAAATGGGAAAAATGCGCGCTGAGCTAGCGGTAGCACTCCCTGAAAAATGGCGTTTTGAGAAATGGCTCAATATCAAAACGGAAATGGTCAGTAAAGTGATGGAAGCCGTTACCGAAGTGGTCGAATCAAAAACGATCTCGAATCATCTCCATCACGTGGAATCAAAACCCCTCGATTGCGCTCTTGTTCCTACAGCTCCCCAGCCTCCGAGGCTCTATCGGATGATGTGCCTAGGTGCTTTTGCATTGCCCTTTTTGATCTTCTGTCTTTCCTTCATCCGCCGTATTTTACATGGATTTCCTGTTTCTCTGGAAAAACTCAAGGCGCTCCGACTCCCTGTTCTCGGTTCTGTCAGCGCTTTTTGCGACGGCCCTTCTGTGGAGATGCTGACGGGGCCTGATCTCGAATTCCTTCGCCAGCTGGCGCTGTTTGCTAAAGGGAGCAAGGTGATCAGCTTACTTGCAGGTAGAGGCCCCGACTACTCCTATGCTCTCGGAGAAAATCTCGCCCACCTATCGGCAAAGGCGATTATTTTACGCTGCGATTTTCTCTCTACATTTCGGGAAGAAGATACTCCAGGTCTGTTACAAGTTTGGAAAGGAGAGGTGGGAGAGCTCCCCATCCGCAGAGGGAAGGGATTTGATTACATCTGCGCGGGCGGCTACAGCCTTTTTGGGACGGAAATCATCCAATCGCCCCCTTTCCTTCACCTGATCGATCTCTTAAAAAAAAGTTACGACGCGGTTTTTCTTTTATTTCGCACCCCTCTTGCCTCTGTGGAATCCTCCGCTGCCCTCGGCCTTTGCGAAAAAGCGGTTGTCACCGTTTCTCAAGAACAAATTGAAGAGTTGACACCGTTTGTGAATTGGGCTTACCATGAGGATCATTGTCGGCTAACCTTTATTACCCCAATATGAGAGATCTAAAAAAGAAGAGGATTTTAGTGACCGGCGGAGCGGGGTTTCTCGGCTCCCATCTCTGTGAACGCCTTCTTGAAGAGGGAGACGAGGTCCTTTGCGTCGATAATTTTTTCACGGGGGCACGGGAAAATATCATCCATTTGCTCGATCATCCCCATTTTGAATTCATGCGCCATGACATTTGCTTTCCCCTGTATGTCGAAGTGGATGAGATCTACAATTTTGCTTGTCCGGCCTCACCCCTTCACTATCAATCGGACCCGATCCAAACGATCAAAACCTCTGTCCTTGGCGCTTTAAACTTACTGGGCTTGGCCAAACGGCTCCATTGTAAAATCTTCCAAGCCTCTACATCTGAAGTATATGGCGACCCTCACGTTCACCCGCAAACAGAGGAGTATTGGGGCAACGTCAATCCAATCGGCTATCGCTCTTGCTACGATGAAGGGAAGCGGTGTGCGGAAACCCTTTTTTTCGATTATTACCGGAAAAACAATGTTTCTATCGGAGTCGCTAGGATCTTCAATACCTATGGCCCCCGCATGCATCCTAATGATGGCCGTGTCATCTCTAATTTCATCTTGCAAGCTCTCACGAATCAGCCCCTTACCATCTACGGAGATGGCTCTCAAACGCGCTCTTTTTGCTATGTCGATGATCTCATTGAAGCGGCCATTTGCCTCATGAATTCCCCAGAAACCGGGCCTATCAATATTGGCAATCCTACGGAGTTTCGTATTCTCGACTTGGCGCACCAAATCATTGCCTTGACCGGTTCTCATTCTCCGATTGTCCACAAACAGCTCCCCTCCGACGATCCCAAACAACGGCGTCCAGATATTGCTAAAGCGCGCCAGCGCCTCTCCTGGGAACCGAAAATTTCTCTCGAGCAAGGGTTAAAATCGACAATTGCTTATTTTGAAAAATGCCTAAAGAAGCCTGCCGAGGCTCCCATGGGTTAAAACGCGAGGAAAATCATGAAATCTTTTTTTCTGTTTCTCAGGAGCCAGTTGCAAAACTCCATTTCGGCCCAAATCCGCGCTTTTGCCGTAAGGGCTTGGTCCCGGCGCAAATTGCCTATACCTAGTCGGATATGTCAATTTGCGCCGAGCGCGACCCTACGGCAAAATCATCGAATTTGTGCAGGAAAGCGAGTTTTGCAACTGGCTCTCAGTGCTCTGGTCCCTCTTTTTTCTTTTGGAGCTGAAAATGAGAACCCTGAAACCTCTCCCCTATCCACTGGCGAAAAAAAGGGGGATCGAGGATACGCCTACGCCGATTTTTTGTGGTGGAGGGCCGATATCGATGGAACCGATTTAGCTACCGAGCAAATCAATGAAACGGATGGAATCCATACCGATAAAAAGGTGATTGGGCTGGAAGGAAAATGGGAGCCTGGTCTTCGAGTCGGAGTAGGGTACCGTAGGCTTGATGAATGGGATGTGAGAGCCACTTGGACCCGTTTCTATGGAAAATCAGAAGAAGAGTCGAAAACGGCCAATGATCCGAGCGCTCATTTTCTCCGGCAACAGTGGATCTCTTTTCTTGGGCCTATCGTCCTTTCTGCTGCCGGCCATTGGGATCTTCAGCTCAATATTGCCGATTTCGAGTTGGCTCGCCTCTCTCCTATTACGCAAAAGATCTCCTTGCGTCCTCATATAGGAGCTCGAGGGGCTTGGATCGATCTCGATTATAGAGCCCATTATCAAGGATTTTGGAGAGGGATAAGCTCTGTAGGAGCGCCTGTATCTCTTACCCAAAATACCTCTTTTCAAGGGAGCTCTGATTTTCAAGCGGGCGGTCTTCGGGTTGGCTCAGGACTATTTTGGAAACTTTCTCCTCAATGGGGGCTTTTCGCAGACTTTTCTGCATCGCTTGTTTACGGTCAATTTAAGATCCGAGAGAAGTTCAGTGGGGCTGATCCAGATCAAATAGGGCCGGCTCTTAGTCCCGTAGTAGAAACCTATAATGATAAAATAAGCCGTGTTCGAGCCAACCTAGAGACCTTTTTAGGCCTCCAATGGCGCCGGAATTTCAGACAGAATCGCTGTGCCCTTTCCTTTTTTGCGGGATACGAGCTTTCGGAGTGGTTGCAGTTCAATCAGCTTTTTGAGGTGATCCGAGCGATTGACCTCTTTCTCTTGCCTGACGGGAGTTCTGCGAACAACGCGAATTTTACCAACAATTTTATGAATGGGGATTTAGGGTTACAAGGGCTAACCGTAAGGGGGACTTTGCAGTTCTAGTGAAATTTCTTTGGATTTTCTTTTTTTCTTTTTTTGGGGTTCTTCAAGCCACTACCATTCCTGAAAAGGTGTTGATTTGCGGAGTGGGCAAGAATGTCGAAAAGGCGGTTCCCAATACGATCCGCTCAGCAACTGAGCTGGGATCCCATTTTGCCGATTATCGAATCATCGTTTATGAGAATAATTCATCGGATCAGACAAAAAAGCTATTTCAAGACTGGGCCAAAAAAGACCCTCATTTTATTTTTCTCTCGGAGCATCTCTCTAAAAAGAAGCTCAAGAAACAACTGTCAATGGGCCGTATAAATAGAACTGAATGCATAGCAAGGGCTCGCAATATCGTACTCGACCTGGTTTTTAAAAAGAAATTCGATGATTACAAATATGTCGTTTGGGCGGATTTGGATTTCTTAGACCGATGGGATATTGAAAGTATTGTCGATACGATTTTACATCCTGAGCAAGAATGGGATGCTGTTTTCGCTTACGGATCTTACGATCTCTTTGCCCTCCGTTCTCCTGAATGGCCGATTGGATTTGAACTGATTGGCCCTTATTACTGGAGTCACTTAGATGTAATTTGGAAAGAGTTTGTTTTGGATAAAAAGGGGCCGTGGAAGAAAGTGTACTCTGCTTTTGGAGGTCTTGGGATCTACAAGCGCGATGCGATGAAAGGATGCTGTTATTCGGGCGTAGTGACTCCGGATCAGGAAAAAGTGACGATTGAATGGTTGGCAAAAGCAAGGGAGAAAAAAAACGTCCCCTTCTTGAAAGAATATGAAGAGAATCTTTTGAAATACCCGTCGATAGAACTCACCGGTAAAATCTTAGCGAATCGCGATGCCTATCCTCCCGATTTGGGACTGCGGTTAGTTGGAGGAAAGATCACTTGGTTTTCTTGCTCGCAAGGGGCGACTTTACCCTGGACTTGTGAACATATTCCTTTGCATGCTTCGATGATTTTGCGAGGCCGAGACCGCCTTTTCATCAATCCGAAAATTCGGTGTCCCTAAATTTTTTTGCGGATATCTGAAGGCGTTTTAGATTTTTTTGATCCTTTTACCTTATTCTGGTGTTCTAAAGAGGTATCGGCGATCTTGAGATGTTTCCTTTTGCCGTTAGAGCTCCCTAACCGGTGGATTTTGTAAGAGGATTGTAGGACACTTTCAATGGCTTTAGTATAAGCATATGGTGCATTACCATCGGCACCCACAGCATCGATTTCAGCATCCCATGTCATCACCCCATTGAGTCCCTGTTTAACTGCCCATTGAGCTAAGTCTTTCGCATCATCCAAAGACAAGTTTTGGTTCAGGTCATTGGGACCTGGCATGAGTCCTAATGTGATTTTACTCGCTGGAACGCCCCAATTATTGATGTAATAGTTAATGTCAGATTTAATCTGTTGCTCATATGTGTTTTTTGGGTCAATCCAAAGATCATATTCCATGGGAACAAAAGTATTTATATTTCCGATTGTCAAACTCAAAAGTTGTTTTTGATAATCATTGGAGCCCCATGCTTGAGCGGGAAGGGTTAAGGTAATAAACAGGTTTGGGTTCATGTTTCTGAGCGTATTGATCACCTCAGCTTGCTGAGTCGCAAAATCCGACGGCATTTGAGAGGCTGCACCTTCAACGTCAAAATCCACCCCATCAATTTCGCAATCTTGAACAGTATTATTAATATACTTGGCAGTCGCCCAGGGTTGACCATACATGGTTGAACCATAGTAATTATAAGCAGAATTTGCGCCTCCAATCGATAGACTGACCTTGCCTGACACCTGGTGGATCATATTGACGATTTGCTTCAACTGCGCTTTAGTCATTTGCAGACCGGGAATATCATCTGGGTGATTTGGATCCCAGTTATAGCTAGCAAAAGCGATATCCACCATGGAATTTGAGTTAATCGTGCCGTTATTAATCATGGCTTGGACTTGAGCCACGGGATCGGTATCCCAAGATTGAATGTACGTGGTAAATCTTGGCTGATTCGCTTCAATCGGTTGGTTTGAATCCCTCATTATCCCCTCAGTTTTTACCAACCCCTACCAAATTTGCGAATTCTTTGTCTACTGAGGAACCTATCCAAATAAAACATTTTCTTTTATACGAGAGACATGAAACATTCTATTTTTAAACGGGGGGGCTTAAGGAATTTTGTCCCTGTAGTCTTTGCTTACACAATGGATCTGGTGGGTTATTCCATTGTCTTTCCCATTTTAGCTCCTCTTCTTCTAGATACTCATTTACATTTCTTTCCCCCTTCAACTTCAGAAATTGCGCGAACCAGTTTTCTCGGTGTCCTATTTGCCGTTTTTGGCTTAGCTCAATTTATTGCAGCGCCCCTCATCGGTACAGCAGCAGATCGATGGGGTCGAAGGGTTTTATTTCTCCTTACCATTGGTATAAGTGTCATTGGCTATTCATGCATGTGTTTAGCCATTTATTGGGAAAGCCTTTGGATCTTAGTGTTAGGAAGGATCATTACGGGCCTATCCTCCGGCAATATCAGCATTGCTCAATCAGCAACGGCTGATATGACCGATCCAGAACATCGAGGCAGAGCATTTAGCTTGCTCATGGGAATTGGATCATTCGGATTTATTGGAGGACCGGTCATCGGAGGAAAGCTAGCCTCCATTCCCTGGTTTTCAGGATCAGCCTCTTTTCTCTTTGCAGCTATAGCTGCCCTGATGAATTTTCTGGTTATTTGGATTTTCTTTCACGAAACATGGAAAAAGCCGATCGCTCTTCACGAGCACAGCTACTTAGATACCCTGAAGGATATTCGCCTTCTCTTTCAACAAAGAGGAGTCACCCTCTATTTAGCCTCTTTTTTATTTTTACTTCTTGGTTGGGGATTTTTCCTGACTTTTTCCCCTACCTATTTCACTCAACACTTTCAATGGGGACCGAGTCAGATCGGCGATCTCTACGCCTATATGACTTTATTTTGGTTCATCGGCTCAACATTCATCAATCCAGCTCTCCTCAAAAAGCTACCTACTGATACCATCATCCGTTTCGCGCTTCCCGTGGCGGCTGTCGGAATCGCACTCCTTATGATCCCTCAAACCCCATGGCCTATTTGGATTGTTTCTGCGATTATGCCAATTGGCGGCTCTTGCGCGTGGGTGGATTTAACCACCTTGATCTCCACTCGCAGCCCCTCTGAAATACAGGGCCGCGCTCTCGGAGTGACAGCTTCTCTTTGGTCCATTGCCCAAACAGTTTCCCCGCTTGCAGCCGGCCCAATGGCGGGTCTCAATCAGTATGTGCCACTGACCCTGGGAGCTATCCTTGTCTTCCTGGCTTTTTTTATCTTTCTTTTTTCAAAAAAAGTTGAGACTTGATGGGTTCCTCCTCAGGCGGGCGGCGAGACGCCGTCCCGTCCATTGAGCAGCACCCTCTTAGAGAAAAGCCACGCTTTTGGGGCGGTCGTTTAAGGGGTAACGTCAAAACTTTTTCTCGCTGCACCGCCAGCCGTTTTTTAAGCCGAGGGGCGCTTTACCCTCTGGCTTGAATCACTCTAATCTTCTGAACTAAGTTATGGCGTTACCGAACCTGCTGGATATCCAAGATCTTCTATCTGGAATGTCTGGCTTTGATCATTCCAGGGGCAGTGTTTGGTCCAATAATCGCACACTATTTCGGATGATTCTGGGCTCAGGACGATTTTCAGATCCGCAAGAACATCATCGCCCCAATCAATGGCAGGACCTGGATCGATCTCTGGATAACGTTTCGTAAAATACTCTAGAGAATCGAACCCTTGAATTGTGATTTTCCCTGATGGGTCTACTGTGACCGTTTGATAGGAAGGCATACCGAGATCTTTGATGAGCTGATCAACGTAAGCTTTTGCATCTGCTTCAGAGACAAGAGAAGGTTTATTACTAAAAGAAGCCGGTGAGTTAAAAATAGAGTTTGGTTTATTTATCATAATATCATTTAATTTGTTTATTTCATTACAAATAGTACATTAATTTGAATGTTTTTGCAAATAAAATAAACCAACTTTTGTTTATAACGAATCTAAGGCATTAGCCACAACATAAGTCATTGGTTGTGAATGTATAGAACGCGATAGCAGCCGTCTAAATTCTTTGAGACTCATATCTCCAGCGCAGCTCTTCATTACGCCTAATCTGGAATCGACTTCTGGATGGAACGGTCATATTTGAGGGCTTTTTCTGAATTCTCCTCTGGAGGAACTGAGCCTATCATGGAGTTTCACAAGTCTTCTGCCTGATTGAGGGCTTTTTTCTGGTACAATTCCTCAATTTCTTGTGCAAGCCTTTCATTCTCGCTAGAATAAAGCTCTACCAGTCGGGTTGCGATGTGTTTATCTTGCGAGTATCCATGCCGAGCAAGCAGCGGTGCAAGGCTCTTAGAGATGTTCTCTGAATTAAATTTTTAGTGTATAGTTTTTGCCTTCGCACAGGAGAAACTATGAATCGTAAGTCCTAAACGATCCGTACTGTGAAATGGGTCCAGCTCAAAATGACTTCATGATTCCTGATCGTTTTCTGTAAGACTGCATGAATGTATCCCGGAAATCTTAACGAAGAGATTTGAGATGATTTTTCTGCAGATTTTTTTGAAATGAGCGAGGAGACATACCCAGAGGGTAGGCGACGAGCAAATCAAAAAATCTGCCAAAAAGCACTCAAAGATCGAGTTTAAAGATTTTCGGGATACGTTCATGGATCTCCATCGTTTTTTGATATATTGGCACGCGCAAGTATTTGCATAGTAGTGACAATTTTCGAGTTTTTTTGATCAATGGACGCAAAAAAGGCTGCATCGGAACACTCTACTACTGGCAATGCTTTCGTCAACATCTTCGCTCCAGTAGTCGTGAGCAGTGGAAATTTGTTTTTTTCGTCGGTAATGTGTGACGCCTCGATTAACCCCTTTACTTGCAGACTGCGCAGTAGATGCGCGGTAGTCTTGGGATCTAGTACAGCCAGCCTTCCAATCTCCTCTTGGCTTGCCCCTTTGCCTGTCAGCCAATCTATGATTGCTAGAATGATAAACTGTGGGTGGGTAAGTCCGAGTGGTTTTAAAGCAGCTGCAGTGGATTTGCTCCATTGTGTGCTAATTCGCCACAGCAGAAATCCTGGGCTTTCTTCAGCGATAGGATGAACACCTCTTTCATTCATAAATCCTCTTAATTTTCGTGAGTACACGTAAATATAACACGAGCACGAATAACTAGACAAAACTAGAGTTCCTTAGCAACAGAACTATAAAATTTTAAATATGTCTGTATTTCGGCATTGCTTCATTTGTTTTTATCCGGAGATCCATCCTTCGTCAGGAAAATTGCATGATAAATTGCTTGAAAAAAAACAGGATCCGCTTCGCGGGAGGATCGGGCATGATAAGCAAGATCTAAAAGAAGAATCATTTTATACAATCCAGAAGACTATTTATGGAAATGGTATCATTTCCTTAGCCAAGCAGGTTTGAGTAACCGGCCGTACCTTGCTATGTGTCAGTTGACCGTGGAAAGCTTTTTTAAAGGGATTCAAAAAGAATTGGCCAACGCTCGATACTCGACAGTATATTCGGTTAATGATTGGCTCATTTCAGGATGATGGAAAAACTCCGTTTTTTCTCCGACGCATTCTTCTCTCGTAAGAGTGGAGACGATTTGTCCCTCACAATTTTTAATGATCAATGAGCCGTCTTCCTTGTGAATGATGGGCATATTATTCTCCCCTTCCTTTAGAGTGATGCCCTTGGGCAAAGACTTGTCCAGGATTGCAGCCATATCCCATGCTGGGCGTGTGCACATCCATACTTTGTCGTGCCCTTGAGGAGTTTCGAGTATTGCTTTTGCTGTAAAGCTGTGTAAAGGAACAGATAACCCCTTGTGTTGAGGTAGCACACCATTGTAAAAACTTTTTATGTTATGAGGAGTGCGCCCAATGCCCATATGTACCACAACGGGAACATCTGGGTGTGTCAAAGCCGTCAAGACCATTTCTACATGGGGAAACAGACCTTCATGCATCGGTTGTGAGGGATCGATATCTT